>MDTB01080977.1_pt1 | contig 21598 bp, 21 predicted proteins | sample 811161 | NCBI WGS metagenome assembly MDTB01 (sample SAMN05326650, study PRJNA326480) | marine metagenome | isolation source: seawater | place: Mediterranean Sea | collected 2009 | reverse complement strand
CCGGGGCCGGACTCGAACCGGCACGTCCTTACGGACAATGGATTTTAAGTCCATAGTGTCTACCAATTCCACCACCCGGGCTTACTTGCGAGGCGTCGGCCGGATTCGAACCGGCGAATGACAGTTTTGCAAACTGGTCCCTTAAACCACTTGGGTACGACGCCATAAAACTAAAAAAAGTAATGTTTAAATTTATAACATGTTTTCATCTGAACAATTCCGTTTTTTTTAAAACTTTTATAATCATAATTTCTTTAATGGATATAGATAGATTGAATTTATATAAACGTTTAAGAGACTTCCGAGTACCAAATACAGTTTTAGATAATATTTTTTCAGAGGAAAATGATATTAAAATTCTGGAGGAAGCTTTTCTATCATTAATTAATGAGAATCATACAAAAGACGAAGCAGCTGAAAAAATTGCAAAAATAATTTTTAAAGACCTTGATATAAATCCCGACTATTCAATTGAAGTTGAGAAATAATTTTCCCTAAGATTCACTTTTTTTTTCTTTTTAATAATATATTCAAACTCTTCGCCACTTAAAGCAACCCGCCTAAGACTGTCTATTGTTGACAAATGTCTTATAGCAGCATAATAACCAGACAAACTAGTATCTAGACTATCCATAACTAGATTAGAAAAATATATTGTTTTTTGTCTAGAATATCCTTCTTTTATATCTAACCATAGTTTTGGACTATTTTTCATTTTACTTTCAACTATAATTAAATAATTATCCACGAATTGTTCTAGTATATCAGGAGACTTACCCTCTACGTAATTCAAGGATATAACAACTAAAAGAGAAGTAAGAAAGAATGTTCGATAAATGAAATTAAAACTATTATGTTTTTGAAGACTGTCTTTGTTTTTTTCTTTCATCTCTGCCCTCCGGATTTGGTTTAGGAATAGCTCTAAGCAATTCATTAGTATACTTATGCTTTGGATTAGAAAATATAGAATCAGTTTTATTGATTTCTACCAGCTCTCCTGTATACATGACTCCTACTCTATCAGAAATATGTTTTACCACAGATAAATCGTGTGCAATAAAAATAATTGATAAATTTAACTCCTCCTGAAGATCCATCATCAGATTAATTATTTGTGCTTGAATTGAAACATCCAATGCAGATACTGATTCGTCAGCAATTATTATTTCAGGATCAGTAGCTATAGCGCGTGCAATTGCAATTCTTTGTCTTTGTCCACCAGAAAATTCATGAGGATATCTATTTGATTGCTCCTCTGATAAACCCACTTTTTCAAGCAACCATTTGATTTTTTCTAATTTTTGGTTTTTTGTGAGATCGTCATTTATATCAAGAGGTTCTTTAATAATATCTTTGACTAACATCCTTGGATTTAATGATGAATATGGATCTTGAAAAATCATCTGAATATGTCTTCTAAATGGCTTAATTGATTTTCTAGACAGACCTAATAAATCAATATAATCTGACTCAACTTTTAGGTATACCTTCCCTGAAATCTCAACTTCAGGAGCAGTAAGTCTTAGCACATTTAATATCGCGTTACCCAGTGTAGATTTACCTGAACCAGATTCTCCTACAATACCCAAAGTTTCACCTTTTATAAGATCAAAACTAACGCTTTTCACTGCGTGGACAGCTCCAGTTCTTCTTTGTAAAATTCCAGTAAAAAAAGGAAAATCAACAGATAAATTACGTACTTTTAAGATTGCTTCTTTTTTAGACATTTTTAATATGTTCTTTATTAATTCTCACAAAGTGGCCTTCTTTTACCTCAATCAAATCTGGCTCAATTTTAGTTCCTCCACAAGCACACTCATTAGATTCAAACCTAGAACATAATTTACATTTGTCTCCAAGGTCTAATATAGATGGAACCATACCCTTTAAGGTTTTTAATCTTCTAGAGGAATTATCCATTTTTGGTATCGAATCCATTAATGCTTTTGTGTAAGGGTGGATTGGATTTTTAAATAACTCATGCACTGGGGCAATTTCATGAATTACACCTCCATACATAACGACTACCCTATCACAGGTCTCAGCTATAACGGCAAGATCATGTGTAATTAAAAGGATTGCAGCATCTTTTCGTTTTTCTTTAAGCTCCATCATGAGATCTAAAATCTGAGCTTGAATCGTAACATCTAATGCTGTGGTTGGTTCATCTGCAATTAAAAGTGAGGGGTTGCATTGGAGTGACATTGCAATCATAATTCTTTGACGCATCCCTCCTGAGAACTGGTGAGGATAATTATAGATACGTCTTTCAGCCTCAGGAATACCAACGCTCTTTAACATTTCAATGCTTTTTAAAGTTGCCACTTCTTGAGAAATCCCTTCATGCTTAATCAAAATTTCATTCATTTGTGTCTGAATTTTGAGTACAGGATTAAGAGAAGTCATTGGTTCTTGGAAAATCATTGATATATGCTTCCCTCTGTACTTACTCATCTCATCAAAGCTAAGATCAAGTAAATTTTTACCATCATATATTACCTCACCACCAACTATGTCACCTGGTGGATTAGGTATTAATCTATTTATGGATAATGATGTAACTGATTTCCCAGATCCTGATTCTCCAACTATGCCTAAAACTTCATTTTTATATATGTCAAATGATACATTATTTACAGCTTTAACAGTTCCAGATTCTGTGTAAAAATGAGTTTGTAAATTTTTAATTTGGAATAGTTTATCTTGATTCATCTTAACCTCGAATAAACTTTTGGATCAAAAGCTTCGCGAACGCCCTCACCAATAAATACAATAGATAATAGAGTCAAGAATTGAGCAGAAACCGGGGAAAACACCATCCACCACTTTGAAATGTTTTGCAAACCAACATCAAGCATTTGTCCCCAAGATGGTGTCGGTGGCGCTAGACCAAATCCCAAATAGTCAAGGCCAACTAAAGCAGATATTCCTGCAACAATTGAAAAGGGGAAATATGTTATAATTGGAACTAAAGAATTTGGCAGTATATGTTTAAACATTACCTTAAAGTCTGACTGACCCATACTCAATGCAGCTGCTACATAATCTTTTGATTTTTCCCTGTAAAATTCAGCACGCATTAGGTAAGTCATGCTAATCCAATTAACTAACGTGTATATCCCAATTAACAAGAAGAACGAGGGTTTCAAAATTGATGAAATTATGATAATTACAAAAAGCATTGGCAAACTTGACCAAATTTCTATTAACCTTTGAAAAAATAAGTCGAATTTTCCACCATAGTACCCCATGCAACCACCTATTAGAATTCCGAAAATGTAGTTTAAAATTGTCAATAATATTGCAAAAGAGATTGAAATATTAAAGGCATAACAAAGCCTAGAAAAAACATCTCTTCCGGTATTATCTGTACCCAACCAATGCCTTGAGGATGGTGGTTCATACATCTTGTTCCCATCTGAAGTAATATCTTCATATGGTGAATAAGGATAGAGTGGTAATATCAACCAATTTTCTGAACCGATATTGTTAAAATTTTCCTTAAGAGATCTATATTTTGCCTCTCCAGGAACATTTTGTCCAAAGGTTTTTCCAGGAATATATCCAGTTAAAATAGGTAAATAATATTGATTATCATATTTTACAATTAGAGCTTTATTGTTAATTAAAACAGGAAGTAAAAATGATAGAAAATAAAAAAAAGATAATATAATGAGGGAATAATAGCCTCTTTTTAGAGATTTGAATTTTTGCCATCGTCTTTTAAGAATAGATTGGTTTTTAGTTTTTTCGCTCATGTTATTTAAATCTAATTCTGGGATCTACTAGTGCTAATGCAAGATCTGATATAATATTCCCGATGAGTCTTATCAAGACAACGATAACTAAAAAACCAAGCGTAATAGGATAGTCTCTTGATAAGATAGCTTCATATGCTAATCTTCCAAAGCCATCTATATTAAACATTCTTTCAATAAAATAAGATCCGGCAATTACAACGCCTAAAATATGACCAATTCCAGAAGCAAGTGGAATAAGGCTATTCCTTATAGCATGAATCCAAATGACTCTTTTCTCACTAAGTCCTTTTGCAAATGCTGTACGAATATAATCTTGACTTAAATTTTCCATTAAACTGTTTTTCATTAAAACCGTCATAGTGGCAAAGCTACCTATTGTCCATGCTATAACAGGTAAAATCATGTGGTGAACTTGATCAATAAATTTTTGAATTGGAGTTAATGTTTCCCAAATTTCAGACGGACTCCTAAAACCACCTAAAGGAAAAATATCTAGAAAGCTCCCTCCGCCAAACAATACTAATAATACACCGCCAAGAGCCCATCCAGGGATTGAATATGCAACAAAAATAGCAACACTTGACCCAAAATCAAATGCTGAACCATGGCTAAGAGCTTTTTTAATACCTAGTGGTATACAGATCAAGTATGAGATAAAAATACCGGTTAATCCATACAATAAAGAAATCTTAAACCTTGGTCGCATTACTTCAGTAACTGGCTGTAAATATGTATATGATTTCCCAAGGTTACCTGTTAAGATACCAGAGAATTCCTTTTGAAAAATTACAGAGTTCAAATTTCCATTTTCATCAATATTCTCAACCCTAGCGTGCCAAGATGACTTGACTTTTTTATCTTTTTCATTAACTCTTAACTCACTTTCATCTATCACATTGACATCTACTTTCCAAATTTTTCCATCTCTTTTTCCAACTCTTTTTTCATACGATTTTTCATTAGATGAAATTATAAAATCTCTGTGTTTTATCTCTCTGGGCCAAATACCGAGCCAAATAAGATATCTTTGATATATTGGCTTATCAAATCCATAAAACCTCTCTAACTCTTTCATAGCTTCAGGAGGTAAAGACATTCCTTCATTTGTCATAGAAGAGGATGCTCCACCCCCTCCTTCAGCTCCCATTGCACCACCCATTTGCATTTGAAGCATTATTTGTTCAATAGGACCACCAGGAGCCATTTGCAAGATGATAAATACTAAAATAGTTGACCCCAAAAATGTTGGGATCATCAATAGAATCCTTCTTAAAAAGTAGGTTGCCAAAAGATTATTTAATTTTCGTTATTTTCTAATAAATATTGAGGCCAATATTTCATATCAATAGGAGCTATGGATAAACTTTTATTATTAGCGATGGCATCGCTTAATTGATTTACTTTTTCATCATCAATCCACCAATAGTAAAAAGCATCCCAGTACTCTCCTACGTATCTAGACAACATCCATTCAGGATAACCAAATTTATCCCACCACATCATTCGTGAATAATTTCTTGCGATACTAAAAGCTATTGGATGTACTTCTCCGAAAATACCATCTATTTCTTGGATAATTTCAATTCGTCTTTTTTGGTCAAAACAAACATCATATTCATCCAATAATTCATCAACTCTTTCACTTTTAAATCCCCATACATTATTATTGTCATTTTGGTCTGCTAAATCTGAGCGTAAAGAAGATTCTGGATTTGGAAAAACTAAACCTGAATAGGCCAGCATACATACGTTGAAATTACGGGCATTTACATTTTTGATAGTTGTATTGTAGTCCATAAACTTTATTTGCATATCTATTCCATATTCTTTCAGCATTTGTTGAACCGGGGTAACCATGTATGCACTAGTTTTTTGAATTGCAATCTCAAAAGAAAGAACTCTATTGGTTTCTTCTTGAACTAACCATCCATCACTATTTCTAGAGGTGTATCCTGCTTCTTTAAGTAATTCGTTCGCTTTTTGAGGATTATACTTAAATGAATTATTATTTAGATTCTCGTAGACAGTACCTGAGTATAGAGAATTCATCATACTGTACTCATTATAATACATTTCCCTATTCATTTTTTCTCTATCATATAAATAGCAAAAAGCATATCTGACTCTTTTATCATCAAATGGCCACTCTCTCATATTAAAATAATAGCCAGATGTTCCAGCAGGTTTTTCAGAAAAGATTCTCTGCTTTTTCATCCAACCTTTTTGTGTAGCTTCAAAATCGGTTTCTTCAATCCACCTTCTAGATCTATTGACATTGAATAAATCTTGTTCTCCTTTTTTAAATTTTTCATATTGAAGAGCATCATTATCTTTCACGACTGAAACTTTTATTTTATCAAAATTATATTTATGCTTGTTAAATGGACTGTTAATAGCCCAATAATCTTTTCTTCGATCAAAAGTATATGACTCTTGATTTTTAATTTTTTCCTCATTTATAATATATGGTCCGGTACCGGGTATGACTGAAAAAGCATATTCTTCTAGAAAAGCAGTACCATCAAGATCTTTTAGAATATGGTTTGGGTGAAGAGGCATTGTAGCAAAATATAAAAAGTTTCTCCAGCTGATCGAATTTGCTCGGACTGAAACTATATATTTTGATTCAGCAATTGGCCTTTCAAATTTACCATATGTGATTTGTTCTGATGGGGATAGAATAGTTTCATCCATTCTTAAATCCCACGTTGCTATTACATCATCAGCAGTGACTGGTTTACCATCCCACCATCTAGCATCTGGATTTATTCTAAATTTAAAAAACATTTTATCCTCTGATACATACCAATGGGAAGCAAGACTTGGAATAAAATCCAATGTCGTAGGATGCTGAGATAATAAACCTTCATAACATAATGCACTTATGGTTCTACTATTTAAAACTTGACTTGAATTTTGACCAATTATTCTCATAGTTCTAGGAAACAATGAATGAATATAATTCAATGTTCCGCCTTTTTTTGCATTTGGATCTCCAAAGAATGTTGCATCAATTTTTTCAGACCATTCATAAGTAACATAGCCAAGCTTTACTGAAATATTTTCAAAGCCATATCCACCAAGTTCTGGAGAAGTCTCTAAATCTTTATTATATGAAAATGTTTCTGTTTTTTTTAATGGTTTTGTATCCTTATCACCCCCTCCACAACTAAAAGAGAGAAATACTGAGAAGATAATTAATGTTATACTTTTTTTCATTTTTCTCCTAAAAGGTTTTAAGATTTTTAAAATAAAGGTTAAAATTTAATAAAGACAGTAACAATAAATGGTCGAAAAATTATAATCAAAATTTAACCTGGTTTTGTTGCCAGAATCTGGCCTACAAAATAGTACCCAAATGATACAAAAACGCACATTGCATGCGTCGACGTCCATGATTGCATTTTTTTTGCTTTTTCATAATCTCTCTGCCAATCGTTATAAATTAATCTTTTAATTTTTTCTTTTTCTCCTAAGTTTTCACATTTTTTTACTAATTTTTTATATCTTTTAATTTGTCTTAATGGAATTGCTTTTATTCCTTTTTCTTCTGCCAAAATAATTAATGGATCTTCGCATGGTTTAGAAAAATCTTGACCAACAAGTTGATTTAAAATTAAAGATAATAAAAAAAATCCTGAATAATATTTTCTCATCTAATTCCATATATAAATTTTAAAGAAAAAATAGGGAGATCATCAATCTTCATTTCTGGTCCATTTACTTTCTGACGTTGAACTCTCCAACTTTTTTTATTATAAAAGTTATTCATAAAACCGCCCTTTATATCAATAGCTATCCTAGAAGAGATATAATACCTTAAGCCTAGCATACTAGAGTATCCAAGCCAATCGTTTAACATTGCATCGGTTGCACCCATATCACTCAATTGCGTGCTATCACCTCCAAAGCTAGTAATAACATAATCCCAATCCTCCTCTTTGTCACCAGGGGTTGTATCTATTTCAATTCTACCTCTACCCCATATTGGTGATAATGTAAAGTTTAATTCAATTTTAGGACGCCATCTAAAATAAGTTTCTATGGGGAACATTCTATATTTAATAGATCTTGAATATGCTGCTTCGGAGTTGATAAGTAGTACATTTTTACCAATTTCAAATGATGTAAATGAATTATATCCGATTCGAGCATTATTAAAAAATTCATAATAGATTCCCCAGTTAAGCAGGAGGTTTCTATTTACTATTGTTTTTGTTGGGAACTGAACAGATTCATTATCATCAAACCCAGTTAGGGAAGGTTCATAAAATCCCATCCCAAAATCGACACTTAATTTTGGCTGTGCATTTAGTAAAGTACTAAATAGTACATATAGAATGAATACATGAATTTGACTCTTAATAATCATGTGGTAATTTAAGGCGTATGAAACTAAACTGGTGCATAATCCTCATATCTTTTTCTTGTGTATATAGTAAAGATAAAAATAAAGATGTAAGCCACATGTTCGTTAAGTATAATGGCTTAACAAGTGAATGCTTCATTGATTCTATTAATGAAGAATATTTATTTTATATAGCCAAAGATTCAGTTGATAAAGATTCAGTATTATTAAGTGATATCTATTATGCATACAATGATTTTGATCGGTTATTTTACATCAGTTGGAGTTTTGAAGAAAATTTAAGGAGAATCCAAAATACAACTGGAACTGTATATCTAATAAATGGTGACTCAACTAATTATATTAATATACAGTTTAATAAAGATATGATTAATCCTGAAGTTTTTATAAAAACTGGTATCAAAACATCGAAATATATTTCTATCTTTTCAATAGAAAAAATTAGGACTGACTATTCAATCCTTGATTATTCTGTAAGAAGAGGATTTTATTATTCATACTACTCATTTTTAATATCAACAACATTAGATTTATTTTCAAAATGGGATTCAAAAAGAAGAATTACTCCCCAAATATGGGATAATTACAATGACCTATTTCCTGGGATAGCTACAATCGGACTACAAAAAACTGGTGTAACCTATGAATCATTTACTACAATAATTCCAAGTTCTATTCTTGCGTCAATGATATATGATTTTTTTAAAAAGAAAAACATTTTTCACTTTACACCTATATTTGCATCAAAAAAATTTGGAAGAGGTATGAAAATATTTTCATTTAAGCAGATGTTTAATAGTCAACTAAAAAAAATAGTTTTTAAATTTAGAAAATAATATTAAAGACGAATCGATCATCCCAAAAAATATCTAAAATTTTCGTATATTTTAATTATGTATAATATCAAAAATATTTTCTTAATCATATTTACAATTATCTCACTGTCATTTTTTTCTTGTACAGAAGATCCATATCAAATCCCTGAACCTGATACCACGCCACCACAGGCCCTTGTGATTTTTCCTATTGATGGTGAGCCTGTATCTGGGAATGTTACCATTCAAGCCAGAGCAAATGATAATGAGGGTGTAAAAGAAGTATTATTCTATATAAATCAAGAATTTGTTGGGAAAGATACCACAACTAAGAGTGATATTGCAACTTTTGAGTGGGATACCGACCTATCTGAACAAGATAATGACGAAGGAACACTTATTAGAAAATATGAAGACGACAAATTTCATTTCATTTCAGTAGTAGCATACGACATAAGCGATAACAAATATTCTTCAGTTCCAATACGTAGTTTTGTTGACAATATTGACAGTGAAGCTCCAAATGCTTTTTTTCTTACACCTTTCTCCGGACAATATCTTACAGGTTTAGCTAACATTACCGTGGTTGCTACTGATAATGTTGGAGTGCAGTATGTAAGCTACTTCATAAATAATGTTCTTCAAGGTTATGTCTTACCAGAGGAAAATTCATCCTCTTTTGACTATCCATGGAATACTACTCTTGTTCAAAGTGGAGATTATTATTCAATTTATGCAAATGTGCGAGATGTTAACAACAATATTACAATCATTCCTCCAATTAGTGTATATGTTGATAATGGAACTCAAATAGATATAACGCCTCCTAATGGAGCAATAGTTAGTCCTCCAGCTGGAATAAGTATTAGTGGAGAGGTTCAAATTATCATTAGTGCTTCAGATAACAGAGCAATGGGTGAAGTTTTTTTGACCATTAATAGCGAACTTATGGATATCATAGAAAACGAACCCTACTCATATACATGGGATACAACTAATGAAGAAGAAGATTCAGACCATATAATTAGTGTTATCTTAAGTGATTTAGCTGGAAATGAAACGCCTCTTAACCCTATATCGGTTACAGTAGACAATGACCCATTAAGCGATGTAATTCCACCATATATTACAATTATGGAGCCAGTAGCTGGCCAAAGTGTGTCAGGGGTAGTCTCCATTGAAGTTGATGCTGAAGATGAATCTGGAATTAGTCATATAGAGTACTTTATAGATGGCACTCTCGTAAGTACAGATACTCTTTCTCCATTTAGCTATGATTGGATCACAAATGATTATGGAGATGACCAAGAGCATATAATATATGTCATAGCATATGATATTGAAGGCAATTTTACACACCATCAGCCAATTGCCGTTTATGTTGATAATGATGACAATATAAAACCATATGGTCAAATTCAGAATCCTATTCCAGGCCAAATTGTAAATGGTTTTATTACAATACAAATTTCTGCTGAAGATAATATAGCGGTTAACAATGTTGAATTATCTATCAACGGTAACATAATTGATAGTTTATTTTCAAGCCCCTTTTCATATTCATGGAACACAGAATTAGAAAATGAAGATCAGTATAGTGTTATCAGTGCAATAATAAGAGATAATTCTCAAAACCAGTTTTCTGTTCCACCAATAAGTGTTTTAGTAAATAATGAGATTAATGATATGAGTCCTCCAACAGGCTCCATATCTAACCCTGTTTCAGGTCAAATAGTAAATGAGATTGTAAATTTTACGGTTTTAGCTCAAGACGACGTTAGTATTGATGAAGTTTTATTCTTCATCGACGGAGTTCAAGTTTATACTGATGATACTGAACCTTACGTTTATGAATGGGATACAACTATATTAGTGAATAGTTCACAACATACTTTATCAGCAACAGTAAGAGACGATGCTGAAAATATTATTTTATTACAACCAATAATAGTTACTGTGGAAAATGAATGATGATAAAAATTATTTTTATATTTTTTATCTTTTTTATTAATTGCGAAGGTCCAATTTTTGATGTTCCAGATGATAAGGATACAATCCCACCAACCTTAACTATCACATATCCTGCAGATCAATCAATACTTTCAGATACTATATTAATTACTGCATACGCTTTTGATAATGTAGAATTGGACACGGTACAAATATTTTTGAATGATTCTATCATTCATTCAGGTAAAGAAGAACCTTTTTCATATCAATGGATCACAAATAATTACCAGGAAGATGCATCTTATACAATCCGTGCAAAAGCAATTGATTTAGCAGGAAATATAAACTTTACAAATACCATTAGTGTTATTGTAGATAATTTAGATAACTCTCCTCCTACTGGAGCTATAATTTTTCCATTTACTGGCCAAACTTTAAACGGGGAAGTTACAATCGTAATTGAGGCATCAGATAATGAAGAGGTTGAATCTTTGATACTTTACATTGACGGAAATATTGTTCAGACTTTTACTGAGCAACCTTATCGATTTACATGGAATACTGTTGGCTTAGTCGATGATATTATTTACACTATTCATGCTCATGTAATCGATAATAATTCTAATCAAATTACTCTTGGTCCGATAAATATTCTAGTTGATAATGAAGAGCCTACAGATAACATTCCTCCTACTGGAACTATTACAAGTCCTGCATCAGCCTCTTCAGTTTCAGGAGATGTAAATATAACTATAAATGCATTTGACAATATTGCAATAAGCTATGTTGATATAATAATAGATGGATCTTTAGTTTATACTGATTCTGTAGTCCCATATAGTTACACCTGGAATACATTGAATGAGATTGAAGATGTTCAGCATGTAATCAATGTTAACCTTACCGATATGTCAGGAAATACAACAACACTTTTCCCAATTAGCGTTTTAGTAAATAATTCGATTGATCCTGATGAGACTCCACCAACAATTATTATCACTGAACCAGCCGCAAATCAAACTGTTAATGGTACAATTAATATCAAGACTCTTGCTTCTGATAATATTGGAATTAGTAGGATTGAATTTTATCAAAATTATATTCTTATTCATACGACGCTTTCTAGCCCGCATGAATATCAGTGGAACACACTAATGCATGATGATGAAAGCCAGCATATTTGGTTTGTAAAAGCTTTTGATACAAGTGATAATTCTTCACAATCACAACCAATTGCAGTAACGATAGATAATGTAGATAATATCCCACCTACTGGTTATATATCGTATCCATATGCTGGTCAAAGTGTAAATAGTAATGTAGAAATACAATTATCGACAAATGATAATATAGCAGTTACAGAAGCTAACTTTTTTATAAATGGTGACTTAGTATTTACAGATAACAATGAACCATTTTCGTACAATTGGAATACCTTATTAGAGGAAGAAAATAGTGAAAATGTTATTTTTGCATCTATTTCTGATAATGCAAATAATTCGGTTGATTTAAACCCCATTGTTGTTCTTGTAGACAATGATGATCTCGTTGAAAATGATAATGTTCCTCCATTTGCTAGTATAATCTATCCAGTGTCCAGTCAAATTGTATCTGATACAGTATTAATTTCAGGGTTTGCGACAGATAATGTTGGGATTCAAGAAATAAAATATCTTATTGATGGTAATTTATTTGAAACATTAATTGATACACCTTATACGTCAAGATGGAGTACCTATTTATACCCTAATAACTCTGATCACACTATATCAATGATTGCTACTGATCCAGCGGGAAATGAGATTATTTCTCAACCTATATATGTCATTGTCCAAAATGAGTACGAATCCATAGTTTCTAATATATTTCTTGATGCCAGTGTTGATACCATTAAGTTAAATTGGGATGCACCCTATGGTGCTGAAAGATATAAAATATATCGCGATGGAACTTTTTTAGAGGAGGTCACCGAGCAGACATTAGTCCACGCAACACCAGGTGGTATTGAACATTGTTTTGAAATATCTGCTATTAATTCTGTTAATATTGAAGGTGAAAAATCTGAACAGATTTGTGGAGTTGCAGTTCTTAGTTCACCCTCATCTTTTAATATCAATTTAAACTATGAAAATATAATTTTGAACTGGACTTCAGTTGCTAATTCATCAGGATATCAATTAAGAAGAAATGACTTGATAATTTGGACTGGCAATGACCTTAGTTATACTGATAATGACATAAATTTTGACACAATATATAATTATACAATTAATGCATATGACTTTCAAGATACTACTGGTGCTTTATCTGATGTCCTTTCAGTTTTAACAGCTCCGGAAATTCTGCCTCCTACCTTAGCATCATCTATTATTGGAACATCAGTCACCTTGAATTGGACATCAATTGAAACTGCTCAAACCTATAGAATTTATAAAGATAATTCTTTCCTATTGGAAACTGATACACTGACTTATGAAATTGAAATTATATCTAATATCCAATCATGTTTTAAAATTTCATCAATAAACTCACTTGGAGCGGAGAGTATTTTTTCAAATGAGGAGTGTCAAACGGGGTCTTAAGGAAATAATTCAACTCCATCACAGCCTTCTAAAGAATGGAATAAAGTAATATCCTCAAATAGCTCTGAATTAAATTTTATTTTACCCTCATCTGGATTTTCCAAACTAATAGAATAATATTCAGGTGCAATAGTATTTGCAAAAACAATAGTATCATAAGTTAAACTGTCAGAAGATATTTTTAAGGTAAGTATAGTTAAATACATCCAACCATTTGAGCTCCATGTCGTTGTATCAAGTTGAATGGATGGAAAATCCATTAACTTAAGAGTATCATTTAAAAAACCATTATTATAATCTAATTGAAATGTCTCTTCCGTTTGATATGTCATTGGATCTACACATAATTTAATTGAGTCATAACTATTTAGCATCCAATTACCACCAGGTTTAAAACAATTGATAAAAATAGAATCAGAGAATTCTCCGATATTTGTTGAATAATCTTTAGCCCTAATTTTATATCCAAATTTTTCCATCCAAACAATTGATGTATCTTCGTAAAATGTAAATGATTCAGATACTAAATCTAATGAATCAAAAGTGAGTCCATTATCAGAGGTTTTAAAAATATGATACTCTTTAACATCATTATTTAGTGGCGCCTTCCACGAAATATGTATTCGAGGATTAGACTCTGACATAGTAAAGTACCCGCGTAAATTTATGGGTATATTTGGTGGATCTTCATCTAGATCACAACATATAAAAAATGTACAAATTATAAAAGGACAAAGTTTTATCATTCAGAACTTTAATAAATTTGTTAAAAAAAAAAAAGCCTCATAATTGAGGCTTTTTGAGCGAGAGACGAGATTCGAACTCGCGACCCCCACCTTGGCAAGGTGATGCTCTACCAGCTGAGCTACTCTCGCAATTGGGTGTAAAGTTATTATAATTTATGACCTCACGACAATTAAGACAATGTTGTTTTTGGGTAAAGTTCAAAAATTCGTTTTTTATTGTTAAATATAGTATAAGAAAATAACAATAATGTAAAATTTTCTATCAATTTTTGAGTACCTATCATTTCACCTTCTTTTAAACCACAGCCACACTCAATGTTGAATCCTCTAATCATTGCTTGCATAACTAGAAAATTGAACATAATCAATAGAACTCCTGTTGTTAATGCTGAACCCTTTACCATTACTCCAATTATTAGGCTAACTCCAATAAAAATTTCTATCCATGGCAATATGATAGCTACAAAATTTTCAAGGCCAAAAGGGATAAAATGATAATTTGAAATATCTCTCGCAAATTGTTGAGGATCTAATAATTTATCATAACTTGCAATGATAAATACTAATCCCAATATAATTCGCATAATGAGTATTATGTATGGGTGTACCTTATTCATATTTTTGTATTTCAAGTCCTAACTCAGTCCAAGATTTCCAACCTCCACTAAAAACAAGAATATTTGTAAAACCTAAATCTTGAAGTTCAAATGCAAGATCTTTGCTTGAGCCACAATCATCATCACTGCAATAGACAACAAAGGCGGAGTCAATACCTATGATGCTATCAATCTTAGAGCTTAATATATCAATATCATCATTAAAAATTGCTCCAGGTATTACTCCATTAGATAGATATTCTTTTGATCGAGCATCTACAAATAAAGTATTTTTAGAATGCAGTTCTGATGCTAATTTAATATCAATTTCACGAATTTTTGCTAAATTACTACTGGATTTTAAATCATCTGGGGAAGAAATTTTTATAATCGGTTTAGCAATAAGTGGTAAACTATTCGTATTTAAATAATTCACCCCTAAACCTAAGAATGAAGGTAAAATAACAAGATAGATTAGTTGTAATTTAAAATTCATATAAAATTATATAATAGTTAGTGTTTATGCCCATTATGACTTGTGTGACTTGATGATTTATTCCCTTTAATATTTTTCCCATTCTTATCCTTAGGGTTTAAAATTTCACATGTAGAGACTGCAGAATTAACAAATTTTAACATATTTGGATCATCTCCAACCTTTCTATTTAGTGCTAGAGTGTTATACCTTAATTTATTCACCGCTTTTTCTATCAGTTCTTTTGAAAGTTTTTCATCTTCCTTATATCCATCAATCAACTTCAAGACGTTAGATTGGTCAGCATATAACTCTCTAAGAGATTTAGAAGGATCCTTCTTTTGTAAACGCTCAAATCTTTTCTTTATCTGATTTATTTTCTTTTCCTCTGCTGTAATATCTACAATAGTTTTACTTTTATCTTTGAGTGTTAAGTTGACAGTGATAAGGTATTTACCTTGCTTACCACAAGAGTATACTAAAGCTCCCTCCGAAGCTTGTGGGTTACCAGAGCGAGTCATATTTGTACTTCCACTTGTAATAATAAAATCTGCGTTTGGAAAATTTTCATTTAGACTAGATTGCTCATTCCTTGTACAATTTGCAAGGAGGACTATAATATCGGCATCTTTTGATAAAGTATTAATATATTTATTACCAGCAACAATATAATTGTCAGCTGAGATAGCATTGGATGTATCAGGTAAATTGCTCGTAACTCCAACAACTCCAATTTTCAAACCATCTCTTTTAAAAATTTTATAAGGTTCAAATAATAAGTCTTTTGATTTTGAATCTCTTAAATTTGCAGATATAAATGGTATTTCAGTATCCTGAATGATGCTATTTAAAAAATTTAATCCGTTTAGAACCTCGTAATGACCTACATTTATAACATTACAACCTATTTTCCCATAACCACTAATAATAGATTTTGCTCTATGTATTTGAGATTTTCTATTTTTATCATCTAATTTTGAAGTGCTAAAAAAAATATCCCCGGCATCTAAAATTAACGGATCTATTCCATCGGCTCTCATTTCATTTATTTTAACAATTCTCCTGGACAGACCGCCCAGAGGATTTTTCTTTCAACCACAAGGATCTAGCTGACCATGCACACTTCCAGATAGAACCATCGTGAAAGAACCCGCTGATGTTTCTGAGCATGACCAAAACATAAAACAGCTGATAATATAAATTACTGTATTTCGTAATGTTCCCTTCATTTTAACCACCACTTAATTTTACGTTGTAGCCCTTTTTAATTAATTCATGTTGGATTAAATCTCTTTTACTACCTTGAATTAAGATTTCGTTATTTTTAACAGCTCCACCAACTCCACATTTTCTCTTTAATTCTCTGGAGAGGATTGCAATACTTTCTTTTGATTCAGATAGACCTTTTACAATGGTTACTATTTTACCTCCACCCTTTCGATCTAAGTGCAAACGCAAATGTTGTTGATTTGGATATACTTTTCTTTTTCCTTGCTCTGTTTCATCAACACTATTTAGAGAAGTGTCAGTCGAGTAAACAATATTAGTCTTATTCATGTTAAAAGATATTAAATTAAATCTATTGTTAAATAATTATCACATTTAATAGTGAACGAAAATACTAACTTTTTAAGTTAAAACGATAAATATTTGTTCAATAATTATGAAAAAAATAATAAAACTCTTAACTAATTATATCATTGTACTTTTTTTCATAAATTTTATTCCATTTGCCCAAAATGATAGTCGTATAAAATTTGACTTACAAAATTTAGTACTTCATTTCAATAATCTAAATGCAACCTGGAAATCTAATCAGGAGAATGATTATAGTTATGGTATATCAATCAAGGACTACAAATTAGGTTTTTCGGAGATAAATATAAAAAGTGATATTAATAGCAGTAGCTCTTTGTCGGGTATAAGGATCACTGGTCCTACTGTAGATGTTAATAATTTTGAAATTAATGCAAAAATTTATTCAGAGAATTGGATCACAAAAGAAAAAATAAAAAGATATAAAAATCGTGAAAAAATTCCAAGGTTAGCTATAAAAAAAATTCTAGAAGCCTCTTCACTTTATAAAATTGATAATAAAGTGTATCCAAAAAATATAAATGAATTAGATATTACAAATTATTTAGAATTTGATAAATATCCTTTTAATGATTATAAATGGATATATAGTATTGATTTACCCAATACAATTACAGCAAAACCAACGCACTTAAATATTGCTCCTGAATCAAGATTAATAATTTATAATTTCCAAGAAAATGATTTTCAAAACAATCCACTATTAGATTCCCTAATAAACGTACCTAAAGTTGAGTGGAATTATTCTTTTTCTATACAAAAAATTATACAAAACCTTTTATCATCTGTAGATATCTCAATTTCACAAGATGGGAAAAACTTCACGGCAGAAATAATTAAAGGTCAATTTAAAATGGAAGATCTCCAATTATCGGCCATTCCCGGAGAAAGATTAGAAGAGTTGGTAACTCTTAAGATACCATCTATCAAATTTGAGATAAATGATTTCTTCTTTGATGGTGCTCTTGGAGATTTTCCTGAAATAAATAGGATAAAAAGTAACTTTAGAGTAAGAAACTTTAATTTAAAACTTCCTGAAGGACTTATTGAAGAACCAGAAATAGAACATCTTTTTAGAAGATTAGGTATATGGAATAACTCATTTAAGATAAGATTATTTGAAATTGATATTGATATGATTAATGAATTGACTGGAATTGTAATAATTAAAATTCATTCACCCTTTTTGAAGATTGATATAATTGCAAATTTAATAATTAAGCAAAACAAAACATCTCAACCAAAGATTATACTCAGTGAATCTAAGATCAGAATAAACCCAATAGCCCTTGGTGTAAGAAAATATATTAATAGGTGGGAAAAAGAGAATGATAAAACATTAAAAAGACAGGGCTCAATTATTACTTTAACAGTAAGTGGTGATATATTCGATCTTTTCATTCAAGGATTAAATGATTAGCCTTGAATATCAAACAATTTTTTTTCCATGATATTCTCTCCCATTCAAATATTTGTGCAGACTTTTAAAATTATTTTTATCGACTGATCCTGCGACTATTATATTAAACTCGCCATCAAAATTCTGAATGATTTCTTTTAATGTTTTTTTACCTTTTTCTGCAGTTAACTCACCACCTGATGTTAAAATATTATTGATATTTTCAAATTGAGATAGCTTTTCAATTTCGCTTTTTATATCATGCGTTCGATCAATAGCTTTATGAAATGTTATGACCATCGGTGAGGCTTCGCTGCTGATAATTTTCATTAAATTAAGATCTATTAAATTATCTTTATCCAATGCTCCAAAAACTATTTCTTTAATGCCTAGATTTTTAACATTATGTACATCGCTCAACATCTGATCAATTTCTTGATTTGAGTAGTGAAAATTTCCGCCTCTGCATCGAATCATTACTTTAACAGGAATTGATATTTTATTTAAAGACTCTTTTATTTGAAAAAGATTAGGAGTAAGGCCTCCAATATCTAATCTGCTACATAATTCTATTCTATTTGCGTTTAAGCGTTCTGCTCTGATAGCTTCTTGGAATGTTTCAACACAAGCTTCTTTTATAATTTGATCTTTAGTCATTTTTTTTGTAAAAATTTACTGCTCGCTAGATCATTTAAACTATGTTGTCTATTCTTCTATTATAACTTTTTATAAGTAAAGAATAAAATAAAACACCTATAAAATATAATAAAGCAGTAATCAGAAAAATTTTGTAGTAGTTGAAATTTAATATCCTAAGCCATTCAAATATTTTAGCACTAAAAAACCATGAGACACTCCATAAACTTGAAGTTAATGCACTAATTAATTCTTGATTTCTCTCTCCAACATAATTCATCATTAACTCGTTTGAAGCAGGGTGCGCCATATGCATAAGTGGTTGTCGTAAAACATAAGCTATAATTGCTATGATTAATGCAAATTCATGATTTACATAAATTTCAGTTAGAGCCATTAAAATCAAGCATATGATTGCAAAAGTTTGAACAATAACAATTGTAACCCAGTAACCGTATTTTTTCCTAAGGGATGGTACTAATAAAGAGAATAAAAAGACCAAAATTGCTGTTAAGCTACCCATCATACTGAATTGACTTGATGTGAAATAAAATACTGAATTAAAAAATAAATTTACAAATGGTATTGTTAATCCTGCTCCTACTGAAATTAAGATTAATGGTGAAATAGCCCTAAAAATTAAATCCCAATCATAATTTTTGTGAATATTAAAAGTTTTATTTTTCTCAATAATTTTCACTGTATTTTCATTAATTTGAAATGAAAAGTATAAACCTCCCATCCCTAATAGTGTAATAAATAAAAGGATGAATTGTTCATCCAGATTATATATCGTACCAAAGATCATTAGATATTCAACCCAATTAATTCCGCTTATAATCAACCCTGAAAAAATAGTTGATAAGCTCCATGTCGCTGCAATCAAAGATAAAGCTTCGGTTGTATTTTGAGGATTCGTATTTCTTATAATAAAAGGCAATGAGCAGACTCTCATTATCATCATACTAAGTCCCCACATAAGAAACGAAAAATTTATTAAATAATTTATATCATAATGTATAGATTGAATTATAAATATACTTGTAACTGGAACCATTAAAGCAGAAAAAATAAAAAATGGTTTTAATTTTTTTCCTCTAATATAAATTCCAAGAGGTAATGCAAAAATTAAAGCACTTAAAAATCGCAATGAGTTAAATGAAGCAATCTCCGGATCAGAAAATCCTTTTTTTCTCATAAAAATATTTAAGATTAATATAAAGGCAACATGAATTAAACTTAAACTGAATTCTAAGAGAAATAATAAATGAATATTTTTTGGAAGACCAATATAACTTTTAATGATTCTAATTATCATTTAAAAAGAAATATTTATTAGATGACTGATAATAAGAAATTTTTCACAAAGCCAAGTAATATAAATGTGATCATTGGAGAGAAGTCAACTCCACCCATTTGTGAAGGAATAACTTCCCTAATTGGCTCTAATATTATATCTGTTATATGGACTACTATTTTTATGAATTGATTATAAGGATTGTATGAAATCCAGCTTAGTATTACACGAATCATTATTAGGATCTGTAAAAGATTAAAAATGTTACTTATAATTGTATGTAGTAAAAAATTCATTTAAAAAAAAGATTAGGCATCTAAGTTCTTTAATTTATTTTTGATTTCGATTATTGGTTTTGGATTCATATACTTGTAAAGAGCTACAGGACATAGACAAAAAACCATCATAAGAACATAAATATTTCCCGTTGAAAAATTTTTTGTCAGCGGACCTATTAATTTACTTCCAAGAACAACTGATAAATTTGAAATAGCCATATAAGATGTAAACATAGTTGCTGATGCTTTTGACCATGATAATGCCATAGTTAAGGAAAACATAGCTACAGTACCTATTGCAATTAAAGAAGGATAGACTAAAAGATAAGATAACTGGATCCAATATGGTACTTCACTATAAGCAATTATTGAATATCCAAATAATCCTGATAGGATAGAAAAACTACCCCATCCGAGCAAAAATATTTTTCGTCTTCCAAATTTATCTGCAAGAACTCCGCCAAGAATCGCACCTATAAACTCTAAAAATGCTCCACCTCCTCCAGATACCTGTGAATAAGTATCAGGTTCCCAATTTAAATCATTATTATAAAAAACAGGTAAAATTCCACTGTTGACGCCTTGATTAATTGCAGATAATAAAATAAAAATTGCTGTATAAAAAGCAGGCTTCATTTTAAATGCCTTGAACAGTTCTTTAATAATGATTGCGGGATTTTGAATATTGGAGTCATTATTAATTTTAACATTATCCTTGCTCCATGGAAATCTTTTTTCATTTGGCCTTTCTTTAATTAATAAAGGAACTAGCATAATTATCAGCATTAGTAAAGCTTGAGAAAGAATTGTTATAGTCAAACCATATGAATTTAAAACTGTAGCCATTACCCCAGCACCAAAGCCAGTTCCAATAACTTTTGCACCCCACATACTACCATTGACTGTACCTTGTTCATCTGGTTCTAAAATATCAACAGCTAAACCATCGCAACTAACATCCTGCAATGATGCAAAGCAATTGTGTAAAAAAAACATCCATCCCAATAAATATAAATTATTCAATAAATCACCAATGAAACACATTATCAAAAGTGTAACCAACATACCGCTCTGCGCAAATATTATCCAAGGACGCCT
>MDTB01016048.1_pt1 | contig 21607 bp, 22 predicted proteins | sample 811161 | NCBI WGS metagenome assembly MDTB01 (sample SAMN05326650, study PRJNA326480) | marine metagenome | isolation source: seawater | place: Mediterranean Sea | collected 2009 | reverse complement strand
TCTTGGCATATCCATAATTGTAGTAAGAAATGGAAAAATTAGAGGTACTAAAACACACCTAATTAAACAAGTACACTTTGATTCTTTTGATGACGTATATCAAAGTGCTATATTCAACTTCTACGACAACCAGATAGACATTCCCAAAAAAATCCTTTGTGCTTATGCCCTAGAGGACAAAAACATTCTTGAAAAAATGTTCCAAGAAAGACATAAAAAAATAGTAAAAATAATTCACTCACCTAGTAAATCAATTAGACCGATATTTAATTTATGCAATTTAAATGCAAAACAAGTAATAAAGAATCATTTAAGCAAAGAGGACAAATATACATTTGCATTAAATGAGTTAAGTAACAATTTAGGTATGAAAGACATCACAAAAATTGAAGGATACGATATAAGTCACATTTCAGGTGACAATGCAGTGGCCTCATGTGTAGTTTTTTCTAAAAAAGGACCTTTAAAAAATAATTACAGACTATTTAACATTCCAATAAAACTTTCAGGTAATGACATCGGTTCCTTGCAGCATGTTATTGAAAGAAGGTTGAAATATTATGATGACCCAAAAACGAAACCTGATTTGATTCTTATAGACGGAGGAAAGTCTCAATTGAAGTTTGTTAATAAGGTAATTAATGAATCAAAGCATATGGATCTTGAAGTAATTTCAATTGTTAAAGGTGTTAAAAGAGTTAGAGCAACTGAAACCATTATTGGAAATACTGGAGTACTAGAATTAGACAAATACTCCAAAGCATTTTTGTTATTGCAAGAAATACGAGATGAATCTCATAGATTTGCTCTTCAAGCTCAGAGAAAAAAGAAAAGAAGAAAGATTACTAAATCCGAACTAGATAATATTAAAGGCGTAGGCCATATTTCTAAGCAAAGGCTTCTTAAAAAATTTAAGAGTATTGTCAAAATAAAATCTGCTAGCATTGAAGATTTAATGACTGTTGATGGTATTAATGAGAAAATGGCAAAACTAATTATAAGTGAACTGAAATGATAACAACCATAATCAATCTTCTAACTTTATCTAGAATCTTTATAGCAATAATTATTTTTGGTTTATTAATGTTAAATAATTATTACTTAGTAGCTTTAGTATTGTTTTTTGTCGCCGGTTTATCTGATTATCTTGATGGATGGTTGGCTAGAAAATATAACGCATCATCTGAAATAGGAGAAATTCTAGACCCAATATCCGACAAAATATTAGTTATTTTTATGTTATTTGGATTAGCCTTGAATTTGTCAAGTTTTGTAATTGGATTTTTAGGAGCACTTATAATCACTAGAGAAATTTGGGTGAGTGCGTTAAGAGACTTTAATGCAAGAAATAACAAAACTGATGCAACAAAAGTTATGTATATTGCAAAAATTAAAACATCAATTCAACTCTTTACAATTATGATTTATCTTTTTGCATTATCTTTCGACATAATGCTTCTAATAATAATCGGAGATATATTTCTTTTTATTTCCTGTCTTATAACTTTATATACTGGATATTTATATACTTACAAATCCTTTAAAAATTAAATACTACAATTTATGTTTACAAGATATACAATGATACTTAGTTTCTGGGCTGGATGGCAGAGTGGTTATGCAGCGGCCTGCAAAGCCGTTTACGCCGGTTCGATTCCGGCTTCAGCCTCCAAATTATGAATAAAAAAATGAATCAATTTAGGATCACTGTTGCAGGAATGGGGTATGTGGGTCTTTCTAATTTACTTCTTTTATCAAGAAATAATAATGTAATTGGTTTTGACGTAGATAAATCTAAAATATTACTTCTTCAGAAGAACCTTTCGCCATTTGAAGACAGTGAAATTGTTAATTATTTAAAAAAAGATAAGAAAAATGTAAATTTTACTTCATCTAAATCTAAGGCATATTCTGAATGTGATATTGTTTTTATCGCTACTCCAACCAACTATGATGCCAAAACAAACTATTTTGATACATCTTTAATTGATGCAGTCATCAGAGATACTCTTAAATATAACAACAATGCCACATTTGTAATTAGATCAACAATTCCAATAGGATTTGTTCGAAGCTGCAGAAAAAGATTTAATTATAATAAGATTATCTTTTGTCCAGAATTTTTGAGAGAAGGTAGGGCACTTTATGATTGCCTCAGACCCTCTCGCATTGTCGTAGGTTCAAAGGATACATATGGAAAACAGACTGCCAGTTTATTAGCCAATTCAGCAATCAAAAAAAATATACCTATAATTTTTACCGGTTTAGAAGAAGCGGAATCCATTAAACTTTTTGCTAATACATATCTTGCGATGCGAGTTGCCTATTTTAATGAGCTTGATAGTTATGCAGCTTTTAAAAACCTTAGTTCAAAAGAAATCATCAATGGAATTTCTCATGATCCACGTATTGGAACCCATTATAACAATCCTTCATTTGGTTATGGAGGATATTGCTTACCAAAAGACACTAAACAGTTACTTTCAAATTTCCAAGGTATACCAAATAATCTTATGGGTGCAATTGTTAAATCAAATGAAACAAGAAAAAATAACATTGTTAAGCTTGTAGAACAAAACAATCAAAAAAAAATAGGTATTTACAGGCTGGTAATGAAATCTGGCTCTGATAATTTTAGATCGGCTGCAATTTTAGATGTAATAAAAAAACTTAAAAAAAATAAAAATAAAATAATAATATTTGAACCCTCTATTAAATCTAAAACTTTTCTTTCTTGTAAGGTGGTTAATAATCTGGAAAAGTTTAAAGACGAATCTGATTTAATACTAGCAAATCGTAAAACTAATGAAATCAAAGATCATAAAATGATTTTTACGAGAGATATTTTTAATACAGATGCATAAGAATGATGAGATTGTTCTAGTAAGCGGTGGCTTTGACCCTTTACATTCAGGACATCTATCTATGATGAGACAAGCATCATCACTCGGTAACGTAATTGTAATCTTAAATACAAATCAATTTCTTTTGAATAAAAAAGGTTATTTTTTTATGGACATAATGGAGAGAAAGACCATCCTTGAAAGCTTGAAGTATGTAAAAGAAGTCTTTATTTCAATTGATAAAGATCAAACAGTATCAAAATCAATTGAAAAACTCGCCCTATCAAAAAAATATAATATTAAATATTTTTTAAATGGAGGTGATAGAAACTCTATTAAAGATATACCTGAATCATCTATATGTTCTGAGTACAATATTCAACTTTGTTTTGACTCATCAGGTGAAAAAGAAAATTCAAGCAGTGATTTAATTAATAATATCGTTAATACAATAAGCATTGGTAATGATTCTCATAATATGGTCATTAAGCCCTGGGGCTACTATAAAACTTTTTTTTCAAACTCAAATTCATGTCTCAAGAAACTTGTAATAAATCCTAATGAAGAAATATCTTATCAATTTCATAATAAAAGATTTGAACACTGGGTATTAATGGAAGGACAGATTCAGGTAAAAATAAATGGTAAAGTGAAAAAAGTTAATCCCGGCGAACATATATATATTGAGAAAAAGTACAAACATTCCATCATAAACGATGGTGCTCAAAATGCTGTTTTGGCTGAAGTTCAATATGGTGAATCTATTGATGAAAATGATATTGTTAGAATAAAGGATAAATATAATAGGAAATAACTTATTTATTTAAAAAATAATTGATACAATCATCGCTTATGATTTCTTGCCCGGGTGGTGGAATTGGTAGACACAAGGGACTTAAAATCCCTCGAAGGCAACTTCGTGCCGGTTCAAGTCCGGCTCCGGGTACCATCTTAATATTTAACCTAATCATCTAAATAATATAGAATATAGACCAAATCCAACATAAGATTTTAAGTATGAACAACGATAATATACAAATGTCTGAGCTGACATTAATAGATATTTTACTTGTAGCGTGGAAAAGAAAAGTTTTGATTATATTTACATCGCTTATATTTGGATTTATTGGTGTGGCTTCATCCTATATGGTAGATAAAACTTTCAGAGCTGAATCCACATTAATACCTGCAGATAGATATGCAGGTTCAATGAGGTCTCCTGATAATGGAAGAGGCTTGAGTTCATTGATTGGTTTAACTTCTGGTAGTAACAATACAGATTATATAGTTCTTGGAGTTGAAACCATTAAATCAAGAAACTTTATTAGAAAATTCTTAAAAAACAACAATCTAGAACCATATTATTCTTCTGTAAAGTCCTATAATTTAAGTTCTCAAGAATTTACTTTTAATGAAAAAATCTATGATGTAAAAAATGACAAGTGGTCTGATGAAGCTATAAAAAATAAATTAGTACCTTCTGATCAAGCTTTATATAAAAATTTTATGGAAAAAACTGTCTTTACAAGAGACATGGCCAATAACACATTAAAACTATATACAATCCATGAGTCACCAATATTGGCAAAAGAGGTTAATTATTTATTGATTAAAGCTTTAAATGAAGAGCTTAGTAATTTTGATAAAAATCTTGCAACTAATTCTATGAACTATATTGGAGAAAGACTCGCTAAAACAGATGGTTTAGAGCTAAGACAAATTCTGTCCGGTCTTTATGTGAGTGAATTAGAAAAACAAATGTTAACTGAGGTTCAAGATGAGTATGTTTTTAGAACACTTGATCCAGCAGTTGTTCCTATCAACAAATATAAACCGTCTAGACTTCAATTCCTCATTGCTTTTGCTATGTCAGGATTTTTTATCTCCCTTCTTATTGCAATTTTTCAAGGTATAACCAAAGTAACAAAATAAGAATAACTTTGGTAACATAATGAAAAAAAAAATTAGAATACTTGTTACAGGCTCTAATGGTCAATTGGGAAAATCTTTCCAAAGCTTAAAAAATTTTCCAGAATACTTTGACATTAAATACACCAACAGAGATGATTTAGATATTACTAATATGCACTCACTACAAGGTTTTTTTTCTGATGTCAGCTATGACTTTATTTTGAATTTTGCTGCATTTACAGATGTTGAAAAGGCAGAAAGTGAGTATGATCAAGCTAACAGGGTAAACTCTTCTGGCTTAGAAAACTTGGCAAAAATTGGAAATCTATTCAATATTTTTATTATTCATATAAGTACTGATTATGTGTTTGATGGTTATATAGATCGGCTTTACACTGAGAAAGATATTGAAAATCCACTAAATAGATATGGAAAATCTAAACTTGATGGGGAAAAGAAATTAAAACTTTTATCTTCAAGATTTATAATAATTAGAGTTAGCTGGCTTTATTCTGAATTTAATAAAAATTTTTTCAATACCATGATACATCTAGCAAAAACAAAAAAATCATTATCAGTAGTAAGTGATCAGATAAGTTCTCCAACTTATGCAGTAGATTTCTCAAGAAATTTAATAGAAATAATTAAGAAAATTTATTTAGAACATAAAGAAAAACCTTTTCAAGAAATATTCCACTATTCAAATACTGGAACAACTTCTTGGCATAATTTCGCTAAAGAAATTTTTAATCTAATGAACTTTAGCATTGATATCAAAAAGATTGACACTAAAAACCTTGAACTAAAAGCAAATAGACCATGTAACTCGAGCTTAAACTCAAAAAAAATAACAGATTTTTTTGATATTAAAATAGAAACTTGGAAAGATTCTTTATTAAATTGTGTAAATAATTATCAAAAGGCAAACTTATAATATGTATTTAATAATCACAGGAGGCTATGGATTCATCGGCTCAGCTTTAATAAGGCATATGCTTGATAACACATCATATCAGATAATAAATATTGATAAATTAACTTATGCCTCCAACAAAATTAATTTAAAAGGCTATGAAACTAGTCCGAGATATAAATTCTTTGAGATTGATATATGTGATTGTGATTCTATACAATCAATTTTCAATCAATTTAGTCCAAAAGGATTAATACATTTGGCAGCCGAATCTCACGTCGACAGATCTATTGACAATCCAGATGATTTTATCGGTACAAACATATATGGAACATATAACTTGCTTAAAAATTCTTTAAGTTATTATAGAAATTCATCAGAGTCTAATTTTATATTTCATCATGTTTCTACAGATGAGGTCTATGGAGATCTATCAAAGGAGGAACCTGCTTTTACTGAAAAAACACCTTACAATCCTAGCTCACCATATTCAGCATCAAAAGCTTCTTCAGATCATCTCGTAAGAGCCTGGAATAGAACGTTTAAATTACCAACAATTATCACTAATTGCTCTAATAATTATGGACCATTCCAATCGATTGAAAAATTTATACCTTTAGTAATAACATCTGCTCTCAATGGAATGAATATTCCAATCTATGGAGATGGCTCACAAATTAGAGACTGGTTGTATGTTGAAGATCATGCTAAAGCTATTTTAAAAATATTTAATACAAGGAAAATTGGAGAGACTTTTAATATCGGCGGCAATCAAGAAAAAACCAATCTAGAAGTAGTCCAAATAATATGCTCTCATCTTGATAATTTGATAAAGGAAAAACCTAATAATATAAATTCCTTTACTGATTTAATCACATTTGTTGAAGATAGGCCTGGACATGACAAAAGATATGCTATTGATTCCTCAAAAGTTTCAAAACAAACAGGCTGGGCACCGATTGAAAATTTTGAAACAGGAATAGATAAAACAATTGCTTGGTATATTGATAATATTAGTCTATATAAAGATCAAATATCTGATTTAACGAAAAGAAGGGGCTCAAAAAAATAAGAGATTCTATATGAAAGGAATAATACTAGCTGGAGGATCAGGAACAAGATTAAATCCGGCAACAATATCTATCTCAAAACACATGATTCCTGTTTATGACAAACCTATGATATTTTATCCGCTATCAACTTTGATGCTTGCAGAAATTAATGAGATTTTGATAATTTCCTCACCTGCTCATCTCGATAGCTATAAAAATCTTCTTGGTGATGGGACTAATTATGGTATTTCTATAGAGTATTTAATTCAAGATAAGCCGAATGGAATTGCCGAAGCATTCATAATTGCAGAAAATTTTATTGGTCAAGATGACGTATGTCTTATTCTTGGTGATAACATATTTTATGGGGAACATTTTTCATCAAAGCTTATCAATGCACAAAAAAAACTTAAGGGAGCTTCAATTTTTGCATATTGGGTTAATAATCCCTATGATTTTGGAGTTATAGAGTTTAATAAAAAAGGTAAACCAAAAAAAATTGTTGAAAAACCAAAGAAACCAATTTCAAATTATGCTATCACCGGCATATATCTATATAAAAATTCAGTAATTAATTTTGCAAAAAAATTAAAACCATCAAACCGCAACGAGTTAGAGATAACAGATTTAAACAATATTTATCTAAGAAATAAAACACTTGATGTGAATATCTTTGGAAGAGGTTTTGCTTGGTTAGATACCGGAACTCCAGACTCTCTCTTAGAAGCAAGCCAATTTGTAAGAACTGTTGAAAAAAGACAAGGCCTTAAAATTGCTTGCTTAGAAGAGATAGCATTAAAAAATAAATGGCTGAAACCAAGTGATCTAAAGAAAAGAATGAAGGGAACAAAAGATAATAAATATTTTAATTACTTAAAAGAATTATTATCTTCAACACAAAAATGAAAATAGAAAAAACCTCTATTAAAGATCTTTATATAATTGAACCTGAAATTTTTTTTGATTCAAGAGGCTATTTTTTTGAAAGCTTTAATTCGAAATCTTACAATGAAATTCTTGATGGAGTAAATTTCGTTCAAGATAACTTTTCTAAATCAACAAAAGGAGTTCTTAGGGGTCTCCATTTCCAAAGAAATAATCCTCAGGGAAAACTTGTCCAAGTAACAAAAGGTTTGGTTTTTGATGTAGCAATTGATTTGAGATTTAACTCTAAAACATTTGGTCAATGGCATGGAGTAGAACTAAGTGAAGAAAATAAAAAACAATTTTGGATACCCGAAGGCTTTGCTCATGGTTTTCAAGTTCTAAGTAATGAGGCACATTTCCAATACAAATGTACAAATTTCTATGATCCCCATGATGACAATACCTTGCTTTGGTCAGATCCGTCATTAGATATTAAATGGAAAAATCAAAAAAAAATATTATCTGATAAGGATAAAAATGGTTGTTTATTGAATTCTATTGCACCTATAAAAATATAATGCAAGATTATAAAAACATTTCTGCGATCTTGTTGTTTTTGCCTGTAGCTGCTTTTATTCTCTTAAATTTTTTATCTGCATATTACATCACCTCATATAATGTATACAACGGTGATTTCTTAGGCGTTCCACTCAGACAATCCCACGCGGAGGTATGGATTGCAGCTGCAATTGCATCTTTACCTTATTTAATACTTTTTTTTATGATATATAGAATTGCTCCGACAAACATAAAATCTGTATATATACCTAATCTATTTTTATATTTTTCATTGATTATTCTTACAATTTCGTTATTGTTAACAGTTTTTTATGGAGTAGGGATGATGGCTACAGGCATCTATTCAGTACCCTCTATAATTAAACCGGTTGTTGTTGTAATTAACCGTATTGAACCTATAACGCTTTCAAGCCTTTTGCTCCTATCTCCATATATTAAGTGGAGAGCTGCTTTAATTATTTCAAGTCTTCTTCTGCTCATTACTATCTTTAGAGGCAGTCTCATGACTGTACCTATATTGCTAATGATTTTTTTTTATAGATTTTTTATTGTCAGCAATAATAAAAATAACCTAAATAGCTCTTTTTGGATTTTTTTGTTGTCCTTGGCAATTATCATTTTTATTATTTATTTTTTACCTCAGATATATGAGATAAGAGACTCTATGAGAGGAGTTAGTGCAGATAGCATGCCCGTCTTTGATCTTATTTTTGGCAAATTAATTGGAAGAATGTCAAATGTATCCGCCTTGTTAATTTTTGATTGGAGATTTGATCTTTTTAAAGAAGGCATAGACCAGCTTCCTTATTTTTCATACTTAATTGATGCCTTAAAGTATATTTGGGGAGGTTTTATCAAAACACCAGTTATGAATCATTACGATTACTTTACCTCTATCAATGATCATTATGCTTATGGTTTTTATGCAATGCAGTCTGGAACAATACCAGCTATTGGGATTAGCATGATGAAATCTCCGCTAATCGGAGTTTTTGATATTATGTTGACTATTCTTTGCATATATTATGTGGTTAAACTAACTACATTTTTCCTTGGAGAAAATGGAAAATACCTAGCAATGATTTTAATGGTTTTCCCTATTTTATCAGGTGCTCCAAATCAATTTGCTCTACCAATCTACAACTTCATTTTCATAATAGTGATTTTTACTATAATTAAATATTTATCTTATTCATACAAAAACAAAGAAACATGATTTTAGTGATTGATACTGTCAGAGGCCCAGGAGAGCACATGCAGCTTAATGAAGCCATCATGGAAAGTATTTTAGATAAAGATGAAAAAGTAATTTTTTTTACATCACATAAATATGCAAAATCTTTTCCAGAAGAACTTCAAAAGAAAATCATATTTAAAAATACTGAACGTATTATGTCAGGTGTTGTAGGGATATTTAAGACAATTCATATTATTTTAAAGGTTATTTTCTTTCAAAAAAGATATAAAAGCATAATTTTTTTGTCCTCTACAGCTTATAATTCGTTCATAACAGCTCTGCTAACTCATATCGGTGTCATTCGCCCAAAAGTTATTATATTTCTTCATGAAGTGTCATATTTTGATGATACAAATTTATCAAAACAGATCGCAGCTTTCTTTATAAAAATATCCCTGAAGTTAGGTTTAGCAAATAATGGAAAATTTGTAATAACAGGAGAGTATATTAAAAAAGAGCTTACAAAAAGAACCCACTTTAAAAAAAAATCAACTTTTTTTATAGAACACCCAACATCAAAATATTCACATCACCCTCAAATTAATTTTGATCCAGATAAATTATTAAAATTCTCGTCTGTTGGAGTTCAGTGCATAGAAAAGCATTCTAATAAAATAGAAGTGATCGCAAATAATCTTAAAGATTTAATTAAAAATAAAAAAATTGATATTTCTTCTATAGGAAGACTTGAATACGAATATGATCAAAATTCATTAGTGAATCATCTTGGTCTAGGATACGAAGATTATTTGATACCAAGAGAAAACTTCGAAAGTTTAATCAATCAACAAACATATTTCTTATTATTTCTTGGAAAAGAGTATGACTTAAAAACTTCGGGTGTTGTTTTTGATGCTATAAAGTTTTTAAAGCCAATAATTGGCTTAAAATGTAATTTGCTTGACTTTTATTTTGAAAAATTTGGGGAAATAGGTTATTTGTTTAATAATTTGGACGAGATGCATATATTTATAAGAAGTATTTCGAGTTCATTTGATGTCGACAGATATAATATTCAAGTTCAGAATCTTAGACTTGCAAGAGAAAGTACCAGTCAAGAAAACTTCACTAAACAAATATTTAACTTAATGCAAGATAATTAAATGATCCCAAAGATATCAATAATTATTCCAACGTTTAATTCAGAAGGCTTTATTAGAAATGCTTTAAATTCAATTAAGGAACAAGAATTTACTAACTTTGAAGTGCTTATTGTTGACGCTGGTTCTATAGACAATACGAGAAAGATTTCAGAAAACTACGACAATAGATTTAAATTCATGGAATTAAAAGATTCAAAACAGGGAGAAGCAAGGAACCTTGGCATATCTTTATCAAAAGGAGAATTCATTATGTTTCTTGATAGCGATGATAGTCTTTCAAATAAGACGGTTCTTAAAGACTGTTTGGAGTCAATCAATGAGGATAAAAATGTTGACTTTTATAATTTTGATATCACTTTTGAACAAAATGATAAATTAGTTAGAAGGATTGGTTCAAATATAAATGGATGCATTCAAGGCCGTTCAGAAATCCTAAGTTTGGGACTATGTGGAAAAGAAGTTCATACAATTCCCTGGAATAAAATTTATAGAAGTGATTTTATTAAATCTAATCACATATCTTTCCCATCCCTTAAGGAACAAGAGGATATGGTATTTATCATTCATTGTTGTATGAAAGCTAACAAGATAAAGTTCTCCAATAATAATATAGTAACTGCAGACGTAAGAGACGAAAGTTTGAGCAGGACGATGACAAGCGTTAATGTTGGCTGTTGCCTAGATGTATTTAATTACACTGAGAAATTATTTAAAAAAGAGGGTTTGGACGACATGTTTGACTATGACTTCAAGCTTTATAAGATGAGAACAGCTTCATATATAATTTTGATGGCTCTATATAGAATCAGCTGCAATAGTGATTTTATGAGAAGCATTAATATTATTAAAAAATCAAAAGTTATGGAGAGCAATCTTTCATTTAAAGCTTTCAAGAAATTAAAATTAAGCACCATAATTGGTATAATCATTGTTAAGATTACACCGCTTTTAAAGATCCTAAGATTATTTAAAAGATTTAAAATAATTAAAGGATATTAATCATGAAAAAAATCTATAATTTGATCAAAAAAAGATTTATAAATTTTTTCAAATTATATCCCGCATTTAAATATGCTTTAAAAGTTAGAAGTAGAATTAGAAATGGATCTTTAGTTTTTTTCCATCCTGTAGTAATTTATAAAGTTGTATTCAGACTCTTTAGTGCTCCATTTTTTAGGCTTTCAAATATTTTTACACCAGGAGAATACATATTTGAAAAAAATTTAAATACGCTTATTGAAAATAGAATTTCAGATATAAAGATAAATGATAGAGAGTTTTTTGATTTTACTTTTTTTAAAGTCTATGTGCCTAATTTCAAGAATGCAAAAAAGGTTATTCTTAATGATTTCAGAGAAGTTTACCTAGATAACGTGTATGCAAAACATTTTTTTATGGGCAAAGCAGTCAAAGATAATGATGTTATTTTGGATTTAGGAGCTAATGTAGGAGGCTTCAGTTTATGGGCATGCTCACAGGCAAATAATGTAAAGTGTTATGCAGTTGAGCCACATCCAGGTATAAGACAAGAAATCGAAGAAAATATTAAATTAAACGGACTTCATGAAAATATTTTTCCTGTAGACAAATGCATTTCAAGCAAAAATGAAAAACTTAAAATGTCATTTGATGAAGAAGTCTTTACAATGACGAAGATATCTAATCAGATTGGAGATATTGAAGTTGATGCATTATCAATTGATAATTTGATTGTTGATCTTGATCTTAAAAAAATTGATTTAATAAAGCTTGACATTGAAGGCTCAGAAAGAGAAGCAATTTCAGGAGCAAGACAAACTCTCATAAAATATAAACCAAAATTAGCATTGTCAGGATATCATTTAGTTGATGATGTTTACTTTTTAGTCGATCTTATCTTAGAAATTCAGCCAGATTATAAGATTATTGTTGGCTCAAACATGCATATTTATGCATTTTAACTTGTAAGAAAAACAATGTCTGTTTATAAAGATATTTTATTATTAATTCCATCAGATTTAAGGCTCAAGAGCTTACTCGTTTTATTTATGGTTTTTATTGGAATGTTGCTTGAGATGGCGGGTGTTGGTTTAATAATTCCAGTATTCAATCTTATTCTTAATACTGAGAAATTACTTGAATACACATTTTTTCAAGAATTGTTTGACAAATATTCAATCAATGATGAAAAGTATTTTATATTTGCAGCGCTTGGCCTGTTAATGTCAGTATATATATTTAAGGCAATTTACCTAAGCATATTATCATGGGTTCAAGCAAGATTTGTCTATCAACTGCAAGCTGACATATCAAGAAAACTCTTTTTTAAATATATTAGTCAACCTTATTCTTTTCATTTAAATCGAAACTCAGCTTATCTTATTAGAAATGTTACTACGGAGACGACTCAGCTTGTAGAGTCAGCGTTTTTATCAATGATGTTAGTTATCAATGAGGTAATTGTTATTGTTGGGTTGGTTTCTCTTATGTTTATATTGACTCCGTCAAAAGCATTAATATTGTTTTCAATAATAGCTATTGGAATGATATTAATTCAGACCTTAACTAAAAAACTATTAGTTGGATGGGGCACAATAAGACAAGAAAATGAAGGCCTAAAAATTAAAACAGCCCAAGAAGGACTTGGAGGCATAAAAGATATAAAAGTACTCAGTAGAGAGCATGAAATTTTAAAAAGTTTTTATAATCACGTTAATACAGTTGCAACTGTGAGTGCAAACCGCAATGCTGTTCAGCAATATCCAAGAATATGGATAGAATTTCTTGGGATTATCTCTCTTATGATTATTATATTAGTGGATATAATAAGTGGAGTTTCAACAGTAAGTATAATACCTAGCGTTGCTTTTATTGCAGCAATAGCATTTCGTATTATGCCATCCTCAAATAGATTTTTGAGTGCAATTCAATCAATAAAATTTTCAACTCCTGTGGTTGAATTAGTTAAGAATGAGCTTCTTTTAGAATCGTCTGTAAAGGAAAGTAATAAAGGTAACAAAAGTTTTATCGAATTCAAAGATAATATAAAAATTAACAATATTACTTTTAGTTACAAAGAAAAAGTTAATATTCTGAAAGATATTTCTTTTGAAATTAAAAGTGGTGAAAAAATTGGCATTGTTGGTTCAAGTGGTGCAGGTAAGTCTACTTTCGTAGACGTAATATTGGGTCTTCATACTCCAGATCTTGGAAATATTGAAGTTGATGGAATAAATGTCTTTGATAATCTGAATCAATGGCACGAAATACTTGGATATGTTCCTCAAACAATTTTCTTATCAGACGATACTCTTAGAAGAAATATCGCTTATGGACTCCCAGAATCTGATATTGATGATGATAATGTTGAAACTGCTATAAGGCTTGCTCAACTAGATGAATTTGTGTCTAATTTAGATATGGGACTTGAAACCATAATTGGTGAGAGAGGTGTAAGAATATCAGGTGGCCAAAGACAGAGAATAGGCATAGCGCGTGCTTTATATAATAAACCAAAGCTATTGATACTTGATGAGGCTACAAGTGCTTTAGATGTGAATATCGAATCCGAGGTCATGCAAAGCATATATTCATTAGATAAATCTATAACTATTCTAATAATAGCTCACAGATTAAGCACACTTGATAGATGCGATAAAATAATCACATTATCGAATGGTACAATCAAAGAATAGGGATTAACATCATGAAATATATAGTTACAGGTGCAGCTGGATTCATTGGCAGTAATTTAGTTGATAGATTGCTAAAAAATGGTAACGAAGTTCTGGGTATTGATAACTTATCAACAGGTAAGATCAGGTTTCTACAAGACGCAGAAAAATACAGTACATTCAAATTTTTAGATGGAGATATCACTGATATAAATTTTTTAAAAAATGCATTCACAAGTTATGATTATGTATATCATCTATCAGCAAATGCTGATGTTCGATCAGGATTAAATCATCCTTTCAAAGATATTGAACAAAACACAATAGGCACTTTTAATGTCCTTGAAGCCATGAGGCTTAATAATATTTCTAGAATAAGTTTCTCATCGACGGGTTCGGTATATGGAGAAGCAGAAAAAATACCCACACCTGAGAATGCACCTTTTCCAATTCAAACCTCATTATATGGTTCATCAAAACTTGCTGGAGAGGGTCTCATATCATCTTATTGTGAGGGTTTCGAATTTACTGCCAATATTTTTAGGTTCGTCGGCATACTTGGAGAGAGGTATACTCATGGACATGTATATGACTTTTATGAAAAACTTAAGAAAGATCCTTCAAAATTAGAAATTCTTGGTAATGGTAAGCAAAAAAAATCATATTTATATGTACAAGATTGTATAGATGCAATGTTGTTAGCTGAAAATCATTTAGATGAAAAAATAAATATTTACAACTTAGGAGTTGAGGACTACTGTGAAGTAATTGATAGTGTAAATGTGATTTGTAATTATCTAAATGTAAATCCTGAGCTAAGTTTTACAGGTGGCGACAGAGGCTGGGTGGGAGATAATCCATTTATATTTTTAGATACATCTAGAATAAAATCGCTTGGCTGGTCTCCCAAACTATCTATTGAAAAAGGCATAATAAATACACTTGTTTTTTTAAGAGACAATGAATGGGTTTTTAAAAAATGAGTAAAAAAATAATTATGATAACTGGAGCCTCACGAGGTTTAGGAAAATTTTTATCTGAGTACTTTATAGATATTGGCCACGACCTTATTTTAGTTTCATCAAATATTGAAAAATTAAAGAAAAATACTAAAGATATTGATTTAGCTTCTAATCAAAAACTTCATATCATAAGTGCTAATTATTTAGAGAAAGAATTTGAGAAAAAGATGTTTAGTAGTATTAAAAAATTTTCAAAAAATATTGATGTCCTTATTAATAATGCCGCAACTCAATTTCCAATTGGGCCTTTTGTTGATACTAACTTTGAAGAATGGGAAAAAAACTTTAAAGTAAATTTTGTTTCTACGGCTTTAGTTATAAAGAAAACAATATCTTTCATGAAAAATAAATCAGGTGGCTCAATTATCAATATCTCTGGCGGTGGATCTACAAGTCCAAGACCAAATTTATCAGCTTATGCATGTTCAAAAACAGCCTTAGTAAGATTGACAGAAACACTATCATATGAATTTGATCAAAAAAATTTAAACATTAATATAAATGCAATAGCGCCAGGAGCAATGCCAACAACCATGATGAAAGAATTATTAGATTTTCCTGATGAGATAGTTGGAAAGCATGAAAAAGAACTTGCTAAAAAAACATTAAGTTCTTCTTCTGAGATGAATAGTGTAGGTAAATTATGTGATTTTTTAATTAGCTCATCTGCAAGAAATATTACAGGTAAGCTGATAAGTGCTAAGTGGGACAATTGGAGCAAATGGCCAGAAAATTCAAAAAAACTTGATAAAGGAGACCTTTACACTCTAAGACGAATTACTTCTCGAGATAGAGGATTTGACTGGGGCGATTTATGAAAATTAAAGTTGGTATCATTGGATTTGGATTGATTGGAAAAAAAAGATTAAATGCTTTAAGAAAAATTTCAAATGTTATAGCAGTATCCGATGTAAATGAAAGTATGCTACAAAGCAAAGAATTAAATAAATTAATCAAGAAAAAAAGCTGGAAGGATTTAGTAGACATTCCTGATCTAGACTTGGTTGTAATATGTACTTTACATGACTCATTATCAGAAATATGTATATATGCTGCTAATAGAGGCAAGCACATTCTTGTTGAAAAGCCAGCTGGAAGAAATGTAATAGAACTAAAAGCAATAAAAAAAGCTATTGATAAGAATAAAACTTTTATTCATGTTGGATTCAATCATAGATATCATCCAGCATTTCTCAAAGCAAATGATATTATAAATTCAGGCAAAATTGGCGATCTTATGTTCATTAGAGCAAGATATGGTCATGGAGGAAGGCTTGGCTATGAGAGTGAATGGAGGGCAAATAAATTAAAATCTGGTGGAGGAGAATTAATTGATCAAGGTGTTCATCTAATAGACCTTGCTCAAATGTACCTTGGTGAATTCAAAGAAATAGAAGGATATCTTAATACTTATTTTTGGGACATGAGTGTTGAAGATAATGCATTTATGACATTAAGAAACAGTAATAATAACGTTGCATTTCTTCATGCCTCTTGCACAGAATGGAAGAATACATTTTCATTTGAAATATTTGGACAAAATGGAAAGATATTAATTGATGGTCTAGGAGGTAGTTATGGCATCGAAAAAATTACACTATACAAAATGTTGCCAGAGATGGGACCACCTCTTACAGAATCATGGGAATTTCCATTTCCAGACATGTCTTGGGAGGCTGAGTGCAAATTAGTTATTAAAAATATTAAAGCTAATATTAAGTCAGAATCAGATATTGATAATGCAATATCTGTGATGAAAGTTGTTGAAAAACTATATAAGGAAAATAAATTATGATCATATGTAGAAGTCCCTTGAGAATATCTCTTGGTGGAGGTGGAACAGATCTGGAATCATATTATTCAAAAAAAGGAGGTTATTTAATTGCAGGAGCAATTGACAAATATGTTTATACAGGTATTCACAGAACTTTTCAGAATGAGATCTTATTAAAATATTCAAGTTTTGAGAAAAGAAATAATATTGAAAAGATAAAACATCCCATTATTAAAGCTGTTTTAGAAAAATATATACCTACTATTAAAAATATCGAAATTACAAGTTTTGCAGACATTCCTGCAGGAACTGGACTAGGTTCATCTAGCTCATTTACAACAGCATTAATCAACGGACTAATGTACATGAATTTAGATAGGTTGAATTGTGATGAATTAGCTGAAGCTGCTTGTGAAATAGAAATAGATATCTTAAACGAACCCATCGGTAAGCAAGATCAGTATATTGCATCTTGGGGTGGAATAAGAGAGTTCATATTTAATAAAAATGGAAAAGTCACTAATAAATTAGTTTATTCAAATATAGACGACTACATTAAATTAAAAAATAATCTTCTTCTAGTTTATACAGGTAAAACTAGAAAAGCTTCAAGTATTCTTTCTTATCAGAAAAATAAATCAAAGGACTCTAACTCAAATATGATTAAAAATTTAGATCAGGTTAAAAAAATGGGAAAAGAATTTTCAAAATTTCTTAAAAATAAAGATTATGTAAGCTATGGAAAGCTTATGAATGAGCATTGGCAGATTAAGAAAAAAAGATCTAAAGCAATGAGCAATAAACATATTGATGATCTTTATTCATATGGCATTAGTAATGGCGCAAATGGGGGTAAGGTTATTGGTGCAGGCGGAGGTGGATTTATACTTTTTCAGACTGATAATCCTGGAAGTTTAATGGCTCAATTTGCAAAAAAAAATATAAAAGCAGTAGACTTTAATTTTGTTCCTACTGGTACAGAAATAGTTTCAATGTAGATCATGTATCCAATTTATATATTGTCAGGTGGTCTTGCTACAAGGCTTGGCGACATTTCAAAGAAAACCCCAAAGTGTTTGCTTGAAATTAATGGCAAACCTTTCCTTCATTACCAGTTAAAAAGCCTAATTAAAAATAATATAAACGACGTTACTTTATGTTTAGGACATCTAGGTGACATGGTTGTTAAATATGTAAAGAATTCAGAATTTAGAGATCACAATATTTCCTTTTGTTTCGATGGAAAAAAAAGATTAGGAACCGGTGGAGCAATTAAACAGGCTGTGCAATTGGAATCCACTCCATTTTTTGTAATGTATGGTGATTCATATTTGGATATAAGTTTTAAAGATGTATATGATAACTTTGATGATAAAAATGGCCCTCTAATGACAATCTTTAAGAATAATAACCAATACGATGTCAGTAATGTTTCTTTAGAAGGTAAAAATCTGAAATATTCAAAAACTTTAAACTTAGACAATGCTGAATATATTGATTACGGACTATCTATCTTTTCAAAAGAGCATTTTAAAAATTTTGAGGGCACATTTGATCTTTCAGCTCTTCAAGAATACTATTCCTTTAAAAACAAAATGCAGTGGTATATTGCAAAAAAAAGATTTTATGAGATTGGAAGCGTTAAGGGTCTAGAAGAAATAAAAAACATTCTATGAAACTCAATCAATTTAAAAATATCATTTTTGATAGAGATGGAATTATTAATGAGGTAGTTATTAGAAATGAGATAATTTCTTCACCAAGATCAATTAATGAATTTCTTTTCAGAGATGACTTCATAAATTTTGTAGAATATTTAGATAATTCATTTAGATGTTTTATTTTTACAAATCAACCTGATGTCTCAAGAAATTTGCTAAAAGAAAAAGATTTAAAAATGATGCACGATCTCATAAACAAAAGATATAAATTTGATGAAATTGTTTATTGTCCTAGTGATGATGATAATTGTGATTTTAGAAAACCTAATCCTGGAATGCTTAATTATATTATTAGTAAATTCAACCTTAAACGATCAGAATGTTTGGTCATTGGTGATTCAATCAAAGACATTAAAGCTGCAAATAATGCCAATTTAGCATGCGTCTATTTAAATACATCATACAATGATGATATTTCAACAATTCATAATATTTCGTCATTAGAGGAACTACTGTAAATTTAAGTAAGATGTATTATAATCCGTCTGAAAAATATACATATCTTATTAATTATGTCATTCAGTAAATCTTACCTTGATCAAACACAAGAAATTACAAGACTAGTTGATTCACAAATACTTGAAAATATTGCAGAAGAGATTTCTTTAATTCGTGATAGGGGCGGCAGATTATTTTTTATAGGATCTGGTGGCGGTGCAGGACATTCAAGTCATGCCGTTTGTGACTTTAGAAAACTTGCTGACATTGAATGTTATTCACCCACCGATAATGTCTCAGAACTCACCGCAAGAATAAATGATGATGGTTGGGATACAGCATATTCAAATTGGTTAAAAGTAAGCAACTTTAGTTCTAAAGATGGAATCTTTGTCTTTTCAGTTGGCGGTGGCAATAAAGAAAAAAATATCAGTGTCAATCTTGTTAATTGTATAAGCTTGGCAAATGAACTTGGATCATCAGTAATGGGTGTTGTTGGAAGAGATGGCGGGTTTACCAAACAGTCAAGTAACTTGACTATAGTAATTCCTACAATGGATGATAGTCTTGTAACTCCTCATACAGAAGGATGGCAGGCAGTTTTATGGCATCTTTTGATCTCACATCCTAAAGTTGCTGTAAATGAAACAAAATGGGAGTCAACAAAATGAATGACCTAAAGATAAAAATATATTCCGATGGTGCCAATATTAAAGACATGATTGAGGCTGACCAAAATAATATAGTTGATGGTTTTACAACCAACCCAACTCTTATGGCCAAAGCTGGTATCAAAGATTATATTGGATTTGCAAAAGAAGCCCTTAATCATATTAAAGAAAAATCAATTTCTTTCGAAGTTTTTTCAGACGAAATAGATGAAATGTATGATCAAGCGCTTGTGCTGAGAGATCTTGGTGAAAATGTATTTGTGAAGATTCCAGTAACTAACACCAAACAAGAATATACTTATGATCTAATTAATAGATTATCGAGTGAAGGCGTTAAATTAAATATCACAGCGTTGTTTACCAAGGATCATATCGATCATGTTGTTAAAAATTTGAATAAAAACGTACCAGCGATAATATCTATATTTGCAGGAAGAATTGCTAATGCTGGAATTGATCCAGAACCAACCATGAAATATGCGGTTGATTTAGTAGCAAATAACGACCTTTTTGAAATATTATGGGCAAGCTCTCGTGAAGTCTTTAATGTTATTCAAGCTGAAAGAACAGGAACTCACATTATTACGCTAGCACCAAGTTTGTTATCGGGTTTAAAAGACTTAGGGAAAGATCTTGATGAATTTTCACTAGATACCGTCAAAATGTTTTATAAAGATGCTGTTGATGCTGGCTTTGAAATATAAACATTTTGTAATATGAAAAAGGTCCTTGTTACAGGGGGAGCCGGATTTTTGGGCTCTCATCTAATAGATTATATTTTTAAAAAAGAAAAAAGCGTTAAAATATACTGTCTTGACAATTTCTACACTGGATCAAAACATAACATCAATCATCTTAAAAATAACAAGGATTTTCATTTAATTGATCATGACATTTGTAAGCCGCTGAAAGATTTTGTTGAAATTGATGAAATATATAATCTTGCATGCCCAGCTTCACCAATTCATTATCAAAAAGATCCTATCAAAACAATAGAGACCAGTGTTCTTGGAACAATGAATATGTTAAATCTTGCCAAAAAACATGATGCAAAAATTCTTCATGCAAGCACAAGTGAAGTTTATGGAGATCCTCTAGAACATCCTCAATCTGAAGATTACTGGGGAAATGTTAACCCCATAGGTATCAGGAGTTGCTATGATGAGGGTAAAAGAATTTCGGAAACTCTTCTTTTTGATTATCAAAGAATGTTTAATATTCAAATAAGAGTAGTTAGGATATTTAATACATATGGCCCAAGGATGGCTACTGATGATGGGCGAGTAGTAAGTAATTTTATCAATCAGGCCCTAGATAATAAAAATATAACAATTTATGGTGATGGCTCACAGACAAGAAGTTTTTGTTATGTTAGCGATCTGATAGATGTAATTTACAAGTTTATGGATAAAGAAGGTAATCATAGTGGACCAATCAATATTGGTAATCCGGGTGAATTTTCAATAAAGGATCTAGCTCAAAACATTTTGTCTAAAGTAGATACAAATTCTGAAATTATTTTTAATGATCTGCCATTGGATGACCCAAAACAAAGAAAACCAAACATAGAAGCAGCAAAAAATTTATTAAATTGGTCTCCTAAAATTAATCTAAATGATGGTTTAGAAAAGACAATCAAATACTTTCAAAGTTTAAAATAAAATCCTTTTTTATGCTGAATCCTCTAGAAATTAACCAAAAAATTAAATTTATTATTAGCGGAGTAGTATCCACATTCATACATTTTTTATTTTTATTAATTGGAGTTGAAATTATAAAAATATCACTGATCTCTATTTCAAATTTATTTGCTTCCTTTTTTG
>MDTB01119134.1_pt1 | contig 21619 bp, 21 predicted proteins | sample 811161 | NCBI WGS metagenome assembly MDTB01 (sample SAMN05326650, study PRJNA326480) | marine metagenome | isolation source: seawater | place: Mediterranean Sea | collected 2009 | reverse complement strand
TCTGTATCTTCTATTCTTAAATAAAAATCACCTTTTTGGTTTTTAGAATATAACCAATTAAATAAAGCTGTCCTAACTCCACCTATATGTAAAGGACCTGTAGGGGATGGAGCAAATCTAGTTGCTACTTTTTTCATTAAAAATGTTTAGACTATTTTCTTAAAAGTTTCTATATAAAGATACCAAAACACCCTGTACTTTTACTCTATCAGGTCCAAAAATCTTAGTTTCATAGTTTTTATTTGCACTTTCAAGGGCTATTGTTTTTCCCTTTTTTCTTATTCTTTTTAACATAGCCTCATGATCATCAATCAAAGCCACAACAATTTTTCCATTTTCAGCAACATCAGTTTTTTTAATTACTACTGTGTCCCCTTCATTAATACCAGCTTCAATCATTGAATCTCCTTGAACTTTTAGTCCAAAAAACTCTCCTTTTTTTTCAATATTTGAAGGCAAAGGTATTCTTGATACTTCGTTTTGAATAGCATCAATCGGTGTGCCGGCTGCTATCTTACCTAAAACTGGAATTTCATTTTTATCAATATTATTATCATCATCTAAACCACCTCTAATGATGCTTGGAGAAAAACTGTTATAAATATCGTTTGCTGAAGCAGTTTCGGGCAGTTTTACAACTTCTAAAGCTCTAGCTTTGTGAGCTAATCTTTTTATAAATCCTCTTTCTTCTAGAGCACTAATTAACCTATGAATTCCTGACTTTGATTTTAGATTTAATGACTGCTTCATCTCTTCATAAGAAGGGGACACACCTGTGCTTCTTAATTTTTTGTTTATAAATAATAATAAATTTTTTTGTTTTTTTGTTAACATAGAACAAATACCGTACATCTATGTTCTACAAAAGTTCTCCTAAATATCAATAGTTTAAAAAGCCTGTTTTTATTGGTTTTTTTAACTAAAAAATTTAAATATTTCGTTAGATTCAATATTTTTCAAAATCGATTCACCAATTAAGAAAGTTTTAATTGAGGTTTTACTAGTTAGTTCTAATAGTTCATCTCTTGATTTAATTCCACTCTCAGAAATTAAAGGACCTTTATGATTAATTAATATCTTATAAATATCGTAGGTTGTGTTTATGTCAGTTTTAAGTGTTTTTAAATTTCTATTATTAATTCCAATAAGTGCATCTTTAAATTTTAGAGCTCTTTCAGCCTCATTGATCGTGTGAACCTCAATAATAACAGACATATTAAATTTTAGAGCCTCTTCATATAATTCTAATGCTAAACTATCAGAAACACCAGCTAAAATAATAAGTATTGCGTCAGCTCCATAACTTTTTGCCAAAGGAACTTGAATTTTATCAATAAAAAAATCTTTACAAAGTATTGGTAATTTTATTGATTGTTTTATTGTGCTAATATGCTTTAAGTCTCCATAAAAAAAATCTTCTTCTGTAAGAACTGATAAACATGTGACTTTATTCTTTTCATACACATTGGCTATTTCTGTAGGATTGTAATTTTTAACAATAATACCCGCCGAAGGACTTGCTTTTTTTATTTCTGCAATTATTGAAAATTTTTTATTTTTAATATTTTTTTCTATTTTTTCCTTAAAATTAATAAATGTTTCATTTTTATTAATTAAATCTTTTAAAAAATTCAATTCAATAGTTTTTTTGAGATTCCTTATCTTTTCAGTTTTTTTTTGTATTATCTTTTCAAGAATATCTTCAGGCATTTTGAATTTTAACTAAGTGTTTATAGGGAGCTCCCGATTTTATAAAACCTCGAGCATAATTAAAAGCTAATTCAAATTTTTCGTATTTTTCTGCCACAATTAAACCAGCAGCTGCATTTAAGCATACAGCTTTAGAAAAATCATTATCTTCACCCTTAAATATATTTATCATTTTTTCTGCATTAAATTTTGCATCATCGCCAATAAGATTTTTTAGTTTATCAGCATTAACATTAAGTTTTTTAGGATCTACTATGATTTCAGTAATTTTTTTATCTTTTAACTGAATTATATTTGTTTTTGCATATGGTGAAATTTCATCTAAACCATCCTCACTATTAACGATCCAAGCAAATTTAATATCTAAATTATTTAGCGCATTTGCAAAAGTTTTTAATAATTTTTTATCAAATACACCAACAACTTGTCTTTTGACCAAAGCTGGGCTACTTAATGGTCCTATCATATTAAATATAGTTTTTTTACCAATTTTTTTTCTTGTTGGGCCCACATGTTTCATGGCTTTATGATAATTTGGGGCAAACATAAAAGCAAAATTATTTTTATGTATTTGATTTTCTATTTCGTTTGGTTCTAAATTAATTTTAATATTTAAGGCTTCTAATACATCACCAGATCCACATTTAGATGAGACAGCCTTATTACCATGTTTAGCAACTTTTACACCCATACTAGCCAGCAACAACGCTGAAGCAGTTGAAATATTAAGCGTGTTCATACCATCTCCACCAGTTCCGCATGTATCTATACAATTTTCAACGTTAACTCTCTTTGATTTATCTCTTAAAACAAAAACTCCACCTGCAATTTCTTCTGCGGTTTCGCCTTTATTTGAGAGTAATGTTAAAAAAGAAAATATTTGATCCTCATTTGCTTTTCCTTCCATAATCAAATTAAAAGTATCTTTACTTTCATTAAAGTTAAGATTTTGAGATAATTTTAATTTGCTTAAGACTTTATCCATATTTATTTATATTTAATGAAATTTTTAATTATTTTCAAACCTACCTTTGTTTTAATACTTTCTGGATGAAATTGTACACCATGCACGTTATATTTCTTGTGCATTACCCCCATAATTGTTCCATCAGCAGTTTCTGCTGTAATAATTAAGTCTTTTGATAAAGATTTTCTTTCAATAATAAGACTATGATATCTTGTTGCTTCAAATTTATTTTTTATATTTTTTAATATTCCTTCTTTTTTATTGAATATAATAGAGGTTTTACCATGCATAATTTTTTTTGATTGAATTATTTTTGATCCAAAAACTTGACCAATTATTTGATGACCAAGACATACACCAAGAATAGGTATTTTTTTATAAAAAGATTTGACTATTTTTATACAATTACCACTTTGATTTGGATTTCCCGGTCCAGGAGAAATAATAATTTTCGTAAATTTTTTTTTAATTATTTCCGCATTATTTACTTTATCGTTTCTTTTAACTTCAACATTTAAGCCAAAAGAGGATAAATAATGGAATAAATTAAATGTAAAACTATCGTAGTTATCAATCAATAATATTTTCATTTTATTCCAAAGCTTTAATTAAAGCTTTCGCTTTATTAACTGTCTCATTATATTCATTATAAGGTTTGCTATCAGCCACAATTCCTGCTCCAGCCTGAACATAAAACTTTTTATTTTTACTTACCGCTGTTCTTAGAGCAATACAAGTGTCAAAATCTCCGTTGGAGGAAAAATAACCTATTCCACCAGCATATATTTTTCTTTTGTTTTTTTCTAATTCATCAATTATTTCCATTGCTCTAATCTTGGGAGCGCCCGAGACAGTCCCAGCTGGAAATCCTGACATTAAAGTTTCATATTTTGAAAATTTATTATTAAATTTTCCTATTACATTCGAGACAATGTGCATAACGTGAGAATATTTTTCAATCTTGAATTTTTCAGTCACTTTAACAGTATTTATTTTTGATACTTTGCCTGTATCGTTTCTTCCTAAATCTAATAGCATTAAATGTTCTGAAAGTTCTTTACGATCATTTAGTAAATCTTTTTTAAACTTTTCATCTTGTTTTTTGGTTATACCTCTTGGCCTTGTTCCCGCTATTGGTCTTATTGTAATAATATTGTCTCTTAATCTTACAAGAATTTCTGGACTGGCACCGATAATTTGAAAGTCATTAAAATTAAAAAAATACATAAAAGGTGAAGGGTTAGTAATTCTTAATTTTTTATAAATTTTGAGCGGTTCTTTCGTTAATCTAGCCTCAAATCTCTGACTCAAAACTACCTGAAAAATATCTCCAATTTTAATATATTTTTTAGCCTTTTTAACATTATTTATGAATTTTTTTTTAGAAATATTAGATTTGAAAATAATTTTCTTTTTAGAGTTTTTAAATAAGTTGTTATTTTTAATTCTAATTAAATTTTCTAAATTAAATAGTTTTTCAGAAATCTCTAAAAATTTTTTTTCATAATTACCAATTTTTTCATCTTTAAAGGTATTAATAATAAAAAAAAATTTTTTTTTAATATTATCATAAATTATTAGTTCTCTTGGTCTCATAAGTCTTGCATCTGGTAATTTAAGGTCGTCACTGCAACTATTAGGTATTTTTTCAATATATCTTATTGTATCATATGAAAAAAAACCTGCCAGCAAGGAACAAATGGGTGGCAAAGTTTTAGGAGTTTTAAAATTAAAATTTTCAATCAATCTTTCAATTAATTTTTTGGGCTTAATATTTAATTTTTTTTTGATATTCTTATAATTTATTAGATAGCTATTGAAGTTATTAAACTCCCAAATTTTATCGGGATCTCTCCCAAAAATTGTATATCTACCTCTAATCTTACCTTTTTCTACAGACTCAAAAACAAAACTGTTTTTAATTATTAAAAAGTTGTTAATCAGATTATCTATTTCACTCTGTGAGCTTATTTTCTTTGAACTATGTAAAATATGATTTTGTTTTTTTTTATGGGAAGTTTTGAATATTCTTAATTTTGATTTATCCATTATTTAAAATATTCTCGCATTCTTTCCACAGTATTATAGTTGATCTTAATATTATATTTTTTATTTAAATATAAATCATAAGATGTAAAAAGTGACTCGCTTATTTCTTTTCTTGTTTCTAGGTTGTAATTTTTTAAATTTTTTTCATTTTTAGGATTTGAAATTAAAAAATTATTTATCCTGACTAAATATATATTCTCTTTGTCATCATTAACCAATAAAAAAGAATTCGAAGGTAAAGAATATATCAATTTTACAGAATCTATAGTAAACTTCATATTATCTCTTTTGGACTTAATAACATGTTTCTTTACTGGCGTTTTTATTTCACTTGATATATTATTAAAATCTTCTCTTTTAAACTTATTAGTATTTATTTTTTCGAAAATTTTCTTATTTTTTTCGTATTTATTTATATTTGCTAAAAGATCTAAAATTTTTTTTCTAAAATTTGTATCATCTGCTTCTGGTAATTTTTTTTCAATTTTTTTAATTTCATAAGCAATAATAAATTCGTTTTTATCTATCAGACCATTTAAACTTAGTTTTCTATTATTGTATATTTCGTTTTCAATTTTGGAACCTTTATTGTTCGAAGAGAAGTTTCTTTTATCTACAATGTCTACCTTGGTCCCTGATAACACGTCTTTAAGACTTGATCCTTCGAATAATTTATTTTCAATTTGGTCTATCTTTTTAAAGAATAATTCGTCAAATTCAGCATTTTCAATAAGATTGTTAGGAGTAATTTTAGAATAAGAAAAATCTATATGTTCAACCATAAGATCATCTTGATTTTTATTTATATATTCATCTATTTCATCAATTGTAAATTCTTTTTTATATAAATTATCAAGACTTAAGTAACTTATGTCAACTTTTCTAGTGTTATTTTCGTAATTTCTTTTATTTAAAAATTTTGGTAAGTACAAACCACCATTAATATATGAAAATAAATTTTTTTGTATTTCATTTTCTTTTAATTTTTTTTCAAAATCTGGTGCATTAGTATTATTTGATAATAAAAATTTTTCATATTTTAATCTTGAAAAGGTATTATTCTCATGAAATTTTTTGTTATTAACAATTCTACTTTTTAAAGTTTCCTCAGAAATATTCAAATTTAAACTTGAAACCTCCATGTTTAAAAGTTTCCTTGAAATAATTTCAGTTAAAAGTTCTTCAATAATATTATTGTTAATATTATTTTTAATTACTTGAGGGTTTATTCCCATATTATTTATATAATCTACAAGATCTTGAGTAGAAATACTTTCATTATCAATTTTTGCGAGGTTGTTAGTATTTCCTGTATTAAATACTCCTCCCATTCCCCAAAATACAAAAGGAATGATTATTATAATTAGCAATATTCTTGCATAAAATGTTTTAGAGAATTTTCTTATACTATTTAACATAATTCTTTTTAAGTTATTGATCTATAAAAGACAAACCTATAGATTAAAATTCTTAATATGACAAATAAATATATGTACTTTGTTGCTAATTGGAAAATGTATGGGAATACAAAATCTGTAAAAACGTTAAAAAATGTAATTAAGTTTTCTAAATTTTCAAAAAATAAGAAATTAAAGATTATATATTGTCCACCCAATACCTTACTAAACGATTTCTCAAAGGTTTTTAAAAATTCTAAAATCAGTCTTGGAGCACAAAATTGTTTTCATGAGGATGGCTATGGCCCTTATACCGGTTCTATAAGTTCAAAAATGCTAAAAGATATTGGAGCAAAATATGTTTTGATTGGACATTCCGAAAATAGAAAATTGGGAGAAACCGATATATTAGTTAATAAAAAAATTAAAACAGCGATAAATAATAATTTAAAAATAATTTTATGTATTGGAGAATCAAAATCAGAAAGAAGAAGAAAAAAAACTCATTACGTACTAAGAAGACAAATTGTTAATTCATTAAAAGATATTAAAAAGTTGAATAATATATTTTTTGCTTATGAGCCGATATGGTCAATAGGAACTGGTAATATATTAAATATTAATAACTTGGAAAAAGATATAATATTAATTAAAAATTTCATTAAAAAAAGATACAAATCATCTTCACAAATTGTACTTTATGGTGGATCAGTTAACCTTAAAAATATAAATGAAATAAAGAAAATAAAAATTTTAAATGGTTTTTTGATTGGTGGAGCTTCACAAAATTCAAAGAAATTTATTGATATAATAAAAAAATCATATATCTAAGCGTTATGGAAAATATATTGTTAGTCATCGATATTATTCTGGCAATTATATTAGTAATTTTAGTATTGATCCAGAAATCAGAGGGCGGAGCTCTTGGAATTGGATTGTCACAAGATAATTTTATGTTTTCAAGATCTGCCGGGAACTTTTTAACAAAAGCGACAGCAATTGTTGCAACATTGTTTATAATATGTAGCTTAAGTTTAACAGTTATTTCTAGAGAGGATACTGCTCCTACCTCCTCAGTTTTGGACAAAGTCGAAGATAAACAAGACGATAAACCAGAAATACCAGAAAATAATAATTAAACCTTTTCAAAATCTTATTTTAAGGCTATAAGATAACTCCATGGCGCGATATATATTTGTGACTGGCGGCGTGGTTTCATCACTTGGCAAAGGATTATCGTCTGCTTCTTTAGCTTATTTATTAATTTCACAAGGTTACAAAGTGAGAGTTCGAAAAATGGATCCATATTTAAACGTTGATCCAGGTACGATGAGCCCATTCAAACACGGGGAAGTTTTTGTAACTGATGATGGTGCTGAAACAGATCTTGATTTGGGTCATTATGAAAGATTTACAAATGTTTCATCAAAAAAATCAGATAATATTACCACAGGTAGGATTTATAGAGATATTATTTTAGAAGAAAGAAAAGGAAATTATCTTGGTAAAACTGTTCAAGTTATACCCCACGTTACTGACAGAATTAAAAAATTTATCACCAAAGATATTAATAAAGAAGATTTTGTTATATGCGAAATAGGTGGAACTGTTGGAGATATTGAAAGCTTACCTTTTCTTGAAGCAATTAGACAATTCTCAAATGAAATTGGAAAAAATAAAACACTTTTCATACACCTAACATTAGTACCTTATTTAAAATCTTCAGACGAAATTAAAACAAAACCAACTCAACATTCTGTTAAAGAATTAAGATCAATAGGTATTCAACCAGATATTGTTATTTGTAGATCTCAAAAATCAATACCCAAAGACCAGAAAAAAAAAATATCTTTATTTTGCAATGTTCCATACGAAAATGTAATTGAAACAGTAGATGTCAAAACTATTTATGAGGCTCCAATTAGTTTTTCCAATCAAAAATTAGATAAACAAGTTTTAAAATTTTTTGATATTAAACCAAGAAAAAAGGTAGATTTACTCCCTTGGAAAAAAGTAACAAATATTGTCTTAAATTCGCCAAAAACAGTTAACATTGCTCTTATAGGAAAGTATGTAAATTTAAAAGATGCATACAAATCTTTAGATGAGGCATTAATTCATGGCGGTATTCAAAATAAAACAAAAGTAAATTTAATGAGGATAGAGTCTGATAAAATTAATAAAAATCAATTAAAAGATAAATTAAAAAATATTTCAGGAATTTTAATACCTGGTGGATTTGGAAGCAGAGGTACAGATGGCAAGATAGAAGCAATTAATTTTGCCAGAATTAATAAAATACCTTTTTTTGGCATATGTTTTGGAATGCAAATGGCAGTTATAGAATTTGCGAAAAATATGTTAAAAATCAAAAATGCTGGTTCCACAGAACTTAATAAAAATTGTTATCCTATTATAGGTTTAATGAATGAATGGAACAAGGGAAAAAAGGTGTTTGCTGGAACTGATAAAAAATTAGGTGGAACAATGAGACTAGGTATTTACAGAGCAAAATTAAACCACAATTCACTAGTACAAAAAATATATAAAAATCAATATATAAACGAAAGACACAGACATAGATACGAAGTGAATAACAGTTTAAGAAAAAAATTTGAGAATAAAGGAATGATATTTTCTGGAATGTCACCAGATGGGAAACTTCCTGAAATTATAGAAATTGCAAATCACCCCTGGTTTATCGGAGTTCAATTTCATCCAGAATTTAAATCTAGACCTTTAAAACCTCATCCATTATTCTCTTCTTTTATAAAGGCATCAAACGATAATAATAAATGATAGAAAAAATAGTAAATTGCAACGGAATCAAAATTTCAAACAGTAGCAAGATTTCACTAATAGCTGGTCCATGTCAATTGGAGTCAGAGCAACATGCTATGGATATGGCTGGAAAGATTAATGAAATTTCATCAAAATTTAATATTGGATTTATATACAAAACATCATTTGATAAAGCCAATCGTACAAGCATTAAATCAAAAAGAGGAATAGGTTTAGAAAAATCTTTACCTATTTTTGATAAAATAAGAAATGAACTAAAAATTCCGATACTAACAGATGTTCATAACGAAAAGCAGTGTGATATTGTTTCGAAACATGTTGATATTCTACAGATCCCTGCTTTTTTATGCAGACAAACAGACTTATTAATCTCTGCTGCAAAAACAAAAAAAATTATTAATGTTAAAAAAGGTCAATTTCTAGCTCCCTGGGATATGATTAATGTCACAAAAAAAATTTCAGATTCAGGAAATGACCAAATTCTTGTGACTGAAAGAGGATCAAGCTTTGGATATAATGCTTTAGTCTCTGATATGCGTTCTTTACCAATAATGGCTAAGAATGGATATCCAATTGTTTTTGATGCAACTCATTCGGTCCAACAACCTGGTGGACTTGGTGAAAAAAGTGGAGGACAAAGAGAATTTGTTAAATATTTATCTAGAGCTGCTACAGCAATAGGTATTGCTTCTGTTTTTTTAGAAACTCATCAAGATCCAGATAACGCTCCATCTGATGGACCAAACATGATACCACTTGGTGAATTAGAAAATATCATTCATGAAATAGTTCAAATTGATGATTTGATTAAAAACAAGAAATGAAAAAAAATTTCAAAGGTTGTCGCAAGACAAGTTTATGATAGTAGGGGAAATCCAACGGTTGAAGCTGAGGTTTATGTAAAGAATTTAAGTGAATCAGCTATTTGTCCCTCAGGAGCATCTACTGGATTTTATGAGGCTTTTGAAAATAGAGACAAATCTAATAAAAAATATTTAGGCAAAAGTGTATTTAAGTCAGTCAATCTTATTAATAAAACAGTTAATAAAATTCTAAAAAATCAAAATGTTCATGATCAGGAAAAAATAGACCATTTATTGATTAAATTAGATGGCACTAAAAATAAAATAAAACTAGGAGCTAATACTATTTTACCCGTTTCTATAGCAGTAAAAAAATTGTCGGCAAAAATAAAAAAAAAACCTTTATACGAATGTTTTCTCCTTAAAAAAAATTTTAAATTACCCTATCCATTAATGAATATTTTGAATGGAGGAGTCCATGCAAATAATGGATTAAGAATTCAAGAATTTATGATAAGACCTGATAAAGCTAAATCCTTTTCAGAAGCGTTAAGAATTTGTTATATAATAATTAATAACTTAAGAAATTTAATAAAAAAAAAAGGTTTATCAACATCTGTAGGTGATGAAGGTGGGTTTGCCCCAATGATTAATTCTAACGATAAAGCTTTGGATTTAATAGTAAAAGCTATCAAAATATCTGGTTTTAAAAATGGAAAGGATGTAGCTATATGTCTAGATATAGCCGCGAACGAATTATTTAAAAATAATAAATATTCAATACATTCAAAAAAATATTTAAACGTTAATGATACAATAAAAAAACTTATAAAATTAATTAATAAGTATAAAATAAAATCCATAGAGGATCCTTTTTCAGAAAACGACTGGAAATCATGGAATTTATTAATGAAAAAAAATAATTCTAATTTTCAGATTGTTGGTGATGACCTCTATGTTACAAATTTACAAAGATTAAAAATTGGATATTTAAATCAATCTTCGAATTCTATTTTAATAAAACCAAATCAAATAGGCACAATTACCGAAACTCTGGAAGTAGTAAAATTTGCCCAAATTATAGGATTTAAAACTATTATTTCACACAGATCAGGAGATAGCGAAGATACATTTATCTCTGATTTAGCTGTTGGTACAAATTCTAATCAAATAAAAACTGGTTCTTTGACAAGATCTGAAAGAGTTGCAAAATATAATCAACTACTTAGAATCGAGGAAAATCTTGGCAGAAGAGCAAAAATGAGTAAAATTAAGTAATGTTCGCTAAAATAAAAAAAAATTATTTATTCTTAATTTTTGTTTTTTTTCTTATTTATTTTCTTTTTAATTTATTTAGTGGAGAAAGAGGATTAATTTCATTTATAGATAAAAAAAGAACACTCTTTGAATTAGAAAAACAAGAAAACTATTTAAAAAAAAGAAATGACGATCTCGAGCTTAAAAATTCACTTTTATCTTCTAACATGGATTTAGATTTTATTGATGTTTTAATTAGACAAAAATTTTTATTTGGAAAAAAAAAACGAAACCACATATATTTACAATGAAAATGGAAAACAAAATTAGACCTAGGCACCCGGAAAAAGTAAACAAACCAATAAATCCAATCAAAAAAAAACCTGAGTGGATAAGATCTAAATTAAGTAATAGTAAAGAATTTTTCTTAACAAAAACAATAGTAAATCAAAATAATTTAGTAACGGTATGTCAGGAAGCTAATTGTCCTAACATAACTGAGTGTTGGAGTAAAAGACATGCTACTTTTATGATAATGGGAGACACATGTACTAGAGCATGTGCATTTTGTGATGTTAAAACAGGCAAACCTGATAGACTTGATCCATTTGAACCTTTTAAAATTTCTAATGCTGTAAAAAGTTTAAATTTGAAACATGTTGTTATAACATCTGTAGATAGAGATGATTTAAAAGATGGTGGTTCAAATCATTTTTTTGAAGTGATTACAGCAATAAGAAAAAAAAATCCTTCTACCTCTATTGAGGTTTTAACACCGGATTTTTTAAGAAAGGGCAATTCTTACAAAAAAATATTAGAAACTGACTTAGATGTTTTTAATCATAATATAGAAACAGTTCCTAGATTATATCTCAAAGTAAGACCTGGAGCGAGATACTTTGGTTCATTAGAATTGTTAAAAAATGTAAAAAAATATAATAAAAAAATATTTACCAAATCAGGTTTAATGGTTGGTCTTGGTGAAAACAAGGATGAAATAATTCAGGTTATGGATGATCTAAGATCGGCCAAAGTTGATTTTTTAACTATAGGTCAATATTTGCAACCATCTATTAAACATCATCCCTTAGACAGATATTATAGACCAGAGGAGTTTGTAGAATTAAAAAATATTGCTGAGTCTAAAGGTTTTTTATTGGTTTCTTCTTCACCGTTAACAAGATCTTCCTATCATGCTGACGAAGATTTTAAAAAATTAAAACAAGAGAGATTAAAACAAATTAATGCCAAAAGCTTCAGTTAAGCGATTAATTGGCAGCGATAAGGACAAATTAATAGAACTTGTCTTAGCTGTGGATAAGTACCCTGAATTTATTCCATATTGCTTAAATTCAAAAATTTACGAAAAAAAAGATCAAGGAGATATAGTTCATATGATTGCTGATTTAACAATCGGTAAAGGAATTTTTAAAGACACATATAAAAGTGATGTGAACTACAATAAAAAAAAAGATATAATATTAGTAAAAAATTTAGATGGTCCTTTAAAATATTTAAATAATCGTTGGGTTTTTGTCGAAAAAGGTAAATCTACAGAGGTTTCATTTGAAGTAGATTTTGAATTAAAAAATAAATTTTTAAACATTCTTATGACTAAATCTTTTCAATATGGATTAGATAAAATTGCAGATGCTTTTCAAAAAAGAGCCGAAAAACTATATAAGAATATTTAATAAGAGTTTAATAGCCTTTGAAACTGTAGATTTTTGTATGTAATTACGACCCTTATTTTTAAATAAATACTTTTTAATTTTAGTCTTATTTCCTTTTTTAACCCCTATATAAACAAGCCCCACAGGCTTTTCTTTAGTACCTCCATTTGGTCCAGCAATACCTGTAACCGATAGATTGATATGAGCTTTTGAAATTTTAGAAAGGTTGTTAACCATAGATAAGCAACATTCGTGACTTACAGCTCCATATTTCTTAATAATATTTTTATTTACTTTTAAAATTTTTATTTTTGATTGATTTGAATAAGTAATAAGACCTAAATCAAATACTTTTGAAGCACCACTAAGAGAAGTTATTTTACTAGCAAGCATTCCACCTGTACATGACTCTACAAATGATATTTTTAGTTTTTTTTTAACTAATTTTTTTAACAAAATTTTCATTACACAAAATAACTGGTTAAAACCATATAACAAATTAATGATAATACTACATAAAATCCTGCACAAACATCATCCATAATTACTCCAAAACTATTCTTAAAATTTTTATCAAAAAAATTAACTGGAAACGGTTTTATAATATCGAAAAATCTAAATAACAAAAAACAAATAATGTAAAAATTAAAAGCTTCTTCTGATGATTTATCAATTCCATGAGATATCTCATATAGATATATCGGAATAGATTGACCAATAAATTCATCAATTACTATTTCTTTGGGATCTTTATTTTCACTATATTTGATATAATTTGCTACTGCGTAAAATGAATAAATAAAAATAATTATTAATACCAATAATATCTTATTTAACGATACATTAAAAGTATGGAGCAAATTATATAATACTATAACTGTTACTAAAGATCCAATTGTTCCTGGAATAATTTTAACTTTTCCTAAACCAAACATTGTTACCAAACATTTATCAAAAAAATTAGTCATATTTAATTACAGAAGCAATTACTTCACAGGCTATAGCTTTTTCCTTTCCTATAATCCCAAGTTTTTCTGTTGTTTTACCTTTTATGTTAATTTGATGCTTTGATATATTACAAATCTTAGAAATAATATTAATTATTTTGTTTTTAAATTTACTAATTTTCGGTGTTTGAGTTATTATATTTATATCTAAATTATTAATTAAATAATTTCTAATCCTGATCTCATAAATTACTTTTTTTAGCAGTATTGTAGATCTAATATTTTTAAATCTTCTACTCTTATCTGAAAACATCTCTCCAATATCACCCATTTTACATGCACCAAGTATTGCATCTGTTATAGAGTGCAGAACTGGATCTCCATCAGAATGGCCCAAAGTTCCTACTTTGGATTTTATCATTAAACCACCCAAATATAATTTTTTTTTTGGAACCAATCTATGTACATCAAATCCTATACCATAAAATGTTTGAAATTTTTTTCTTAAATCATTCTTGCTTGTAATTTTAGTATTGTTTTCTTCACCTTTGATTAATTTAACATTTTGATTATCTTTAATTAGTAGACTCGCATCATCTGTTGTTTTATTACTTATTAATCTTTGTGACTGATATAAAGTATTGAAATCAAATCCTTGAGGTGTCTGTGTTAAAAAAATTTTATCTCTATCTACATTTTTGATTTTATTTTTATCTCTTTTTTTAACTGAACTAGTCAATTTTATAACTGGTATAACTCCTTTTGAACTTTTTAAATTTTTGAAAATATTATAAATTAATTTTACTGAAAAATCAGGTCTCGCCGCGTCATGGATTAAAACCTTTGATGGCTTAAATTTTTTAAGATATTTTAAACATTTTAATGATGACTCAGCCCGACTTTTCCCGCCTTGAAGAAATTTAATATTTTTAAGTTTTATTTTAGTGAAATATCTTTTGTGAGATCTATTTATAGCTACAACAATCTTTTTAAATTTTTTAGATACTAATGCTTTATCAATAGAGTGCAAAATAAGCATTTTTCCCTTATATTGTATATATGGTTTAGGTATTTTGGAATTAAACCTCTTACTTTTTCCAGCTGCTAATATTATAAAGCAATTATTCATGCATTAAATTTATGGATTTAAAACAATTATACAATGATTGATTTTGTTAAAAAAAACTTTTTTATTACTATTATTTTTATTGTTACCCTATTTGTGGGTTTTTTAACATTTTTAACTTTCATTGATAAAAGCTTTATTACATTAACAGAAAAAAATCTACAGAACCTTTTAATAGTAAATATTCTTTTACTTTTTTTGTTTTTCTTTATAATTTTCAATGAAATTAAAAATTCTATTAAAAAAGATGTTAAGATAAGTGGTTCAAATGCTAACCGTAAATATGTAACTTTTTTTTCTTTATTCACCCTTATTCCATCTCTTTTGATATCAATATTTTCTTTGTTTTTATTTTCTTTTGCGCTTGAAAAATACTTCGATAAAAAAATTACTCTTGCTGTTAACAATTCTTACGAAATAGCAAAAAAATATGTTGATGAGATTAAAAATAAAATTGAGTCTGATATAGTGTTAATTGCAATTGATTTAAATAAATATATAGATGTTTATTATGAAAATCCTAAAAGATTTTCTCAAATTTTAACAACCCAGAAACTTATCAGAGGGGTAGATGAAATTCATTTAATTGATAGTGCTGGAAATTTACTTACCTCAACATTGAATAATAAAAATTTGTATTCTTCTCCAAGCGATAAAGCTTTAGAAATGGTTATTAGTGATGAGAGACCTTTGAAGATTATTAATGCATATGAAAATAAATCAGCAGCAATTTATAAATTAAATAATTATATTGATACTTACATTTTTGTAGTAAAATTTTTAGATCAAGAAATAGCAAATTATTTGAGAGAATCTGAAGAAGCTTTAAATTTTTATTATATTGTTGAAAATCGCCAAACTGGAATAAAAATTTCATTTATATTAATTTACGTTATTGTTGTAAGTTTGTTGTTATTTCTGTCAATATCAATTGCAATAAAGTTTTCTTCCAGATTTTTCACCTCAATTAGCAATCTTATATCTGCGTCTTCAAAAATTGGTAAAGGAGAATTAGATACAAAAGTGCCCATTTTCAAAACAGATAAAGATTTAGAAACACTAAATAAAAATTTTAATTTGATGATTGATCAGCTTAAAAATCAACAAGAAAAATTAATTATTAATGAAAGACATGAAGCATGGGAAAGTATCGCTAGAAAACTTGCACACGAAATTAGAAATCCTCTTACACCAATACAGCTTACTATTGATAGGTTAAAGAATAATTATGCTAAAAAGGTAAATTCTGATGATCAAACAAAATTTAATGATCACATAAAAACAATCAATAAACAAATAAAGCAAATAGAAAAATTAATAAACGAATTTTCTGAATTTGCTAGAATGCCAAAACCAGATTTTAAAAAAAACGATATAGTTAATATCATTAAAGATAATATTAAATTACTTAAAGAAATTGATTTAAATACTGAAATAAATTTTAAAACATTTAATAAAAATATAATTTTAAATTGCGACGCAGAGCAAATTTCCAGGGTTTTTTTAAATTTAATTAAAAACTCTTTAGAAAGTATTGACCAAAGGTACGAAAAAACCCCTAATTTTGTTAAAAAAATTGATATAGATATTTCAAATATAAACGATTATATACAAGTTGAGATTGCTGATAATGGCATAGGATTTTCTGATTTTGATAGAAAAAATTTGTTTAAACCATATTTTACAACAAAAAAGAAAGGTAGTGGATTAGGTCTGTCAATTGTAAATAAAATTATTAATGATCACACAGGATCAATCGAATTTTTGAAGAAAACAAATGGTGCCAAGGTAATTCTAAAATTTCCAAATAATGTCAACTGAGATACTTATAATAGACGATAACCCTGACATAAGAAATATATTAAACGATCTTATATCTGAAGCGGGACATAAGACAAGATTGGCTGCAAATTACAATCAAGCTTTAACTGAAATTGACAAAAAATTACCCGATGTGGCTATCATTGATGTAAAATTAGATAAAGGAGATAACGATGGAATTGAACTTCTTTCACATATTAAAAATAAAAATAAAGACATACCAGTAATCATTATTTCAGGTCATGCCAATATTGAAATGGCAATAAAATCTTTAAAGAATGGAGCATTTGAATTTATTGAAAAACCTTTTGACCACGAGAGATTAATGAATTTTATAAACCGTGCAGTAGAAAATTTTAGTTTAAAAAATCAAAACAAAGAATTAGAAATAAAATTATTTCACTCCTTTGATTTAATCGGAAATAGTCCTAATCTTATAAAAATTAAAGATCAAATAAACAAACTTTCAATTTCAGAGAGCAGAATATTTATTAGTGGTCCAACAGGATCAGGAAAAGAATTGGTTGCAAGAAAGATTCATAAATTATCGAAAAGAAAAAATAATCCTTTTATAATTTTGAATGGCGCTTTATTAGACGTTAAAAAATATGAAAAAGAACTATTTGGAGAGGAAAAACCAGATGGATCAATCTCTTATGGTGCCTTAGAAAAAGCTTCAAAAGGAATTTTGTTAATAGATGAGGTTACAGAAATACCTTTGGAAACTCAATCAAAAATTTTAAGAGTACTTATTGATCAAAAATTTAAAAGAATAAATGGAACTCACGACATAAATGTTGACGTAAGAATTATATGCTCCTCTAGTAGAGATATTAAAAACGAAATCCAGGTTGGAAATTTTAGAGAAGATCTTTTCCATCGATTAAATGTTTTTCAAATAGATATTGATCCTTTAACAAATAGACCAAGCGATATACCATTATTAATTGATTATTTTTCAAAAAAAATATCCGAAACATATAATCTTAAAAAATTACAGATTGATACAGATAGTCATACCTTGATAAATTACGAGTGGCCAGGAAATGTAAGAGAGCTGAGAAACCTAATTGAAAGAATAGCAATATTATCTCCTGACACAAAAGATAAAGTTTCAAATATTATAAAAGAGTCTATTAGATCTAATAACAACTATGATTTTAGTGTTGAAAATACCCTTTCTATACCTTTGAAGGAAGCAAGAGAAAATTTTGAAAAAGAATATTTAACAACTCAATTAAAAAAATTTGGTGGAAATATATCTCAAACAGCTAAATTTGTAGGCATGGAAAGATCTGCATTGCATAGGAAATTAAAAAGTTTAGGAGTTAAGGATTTAAACTAACAATGAACATAATAATTTGTGGCGCTGGAAAAGTTGGGTTTACTATAGCTAAATTGCTAAGTGAACAAAATCATTCAATTACTGTTATAGATCAATCAAGTGAGGATATTCAGAAAATAAACGATTCTTTAGACGTAAAATCGATTGTAGGCAAGGCTACTTTTCCATCCATTTTAGAAAAAGCCAATGCTAAAGAAACAGATATGATTATTGCCGTTACAAGAAATGACGAAATAAACATGCTAATTTGTCAAGTTGCTTTTTCAATTTTTAAGATCCCGAAAAAAATTGCTAGAATAAGATCTCAAGATTATTTAAATCCAAAATTTAAAAAAGTTTATAGTAAAGAAAATTTACCTATAGACGTAATTATTTCACCAGAACTTGAAATTGCTAAGTCTCTACAAAGAAAACTTGAAGCACCAGGTGCTTTGGATAATGTCCCTTTTGCAGATAATAAAATTAGATTATTAGAAATACTGATTAATAAAGATTGTCCGATAAAAAAAATGAAACTAAATGAATTAACAAAAAAATTTCCTAAACTTGAAGCAAATATTCTTGGGGTTGAAAGAGATGAAAAGTTTATAATTTTAAAGAAAACAGATATAATGCTAGAAAATGACAAGGCATACGTAATTATAAACTCAAACCAAATGCAACTTACCCTATCAGCATTTGGACACGAAGAAAAAATTTCAAAAAAAATTCTGATTATTGGTGGTGGAAATATTGGTTTTAACCTTGCAAAAAATATAGAAAATTCTTTTGACTCAGCGAGGGTAAAAATTATCGAAAAAGATAAAAATAGAGCAGAATTTATAGCTAATGAATTAAATGATACAATAGTGATAAATGGAAATGGTTTAGATGAAGATGTCTTATCCGAAGCTAATTTGGAAGAAATCGAGACAGTATTAGCATTAACTAACGATGATGAAGATAATTTAATGGTAAGTGTTCTTGTAGAAAAATTTTCTAAGAACAAAAGAACAATGGCCTTAACAAATAAACCAAATTATTCTTTGTTACAATCATCATTAAAAATTGATGATTTGATAGATCCTAGAATGAATACAGTATCTAGTATTTTAAAACATGTTCACAAAGGTACTATTGAAAATGCTTACACAATTCTTAATGGTGAATATGAAGTAATTGAAGCAGAAATAATAGAAACTTCAGAACTAGTAAATAAAGAACTAAAAAATTCAAATTTACCAGAAGAATTGAGAGTAGGAATTATTTTAAGAGATAAAAAGATTATTATACCAAGATCAAACTTTATTTTTCAAAAAAATGATAAAGTAATATTTTTAGCTAAAAGAGACCAACTTCCTGTAGTCGAAGAGTTATTTAGAATTAGTTCAATTTAAAAATGTTATTTTTTAGTTTTAGATACTTAGCATTTTTCCTATTCATAACTTCGTTATTGTCATTTATGAATATAATATATTCTTATTACTTCAATTTTTTTTTAAATCTTAATAATTATATTTTTACTTTATTTCTATCATTAATTTTAGGTTCAATTTTTTTTTTAAAAAAGAAAAAAAATACAGATTTTAAAATTAATATATATGGAAAGATTTTAACGGTATTAGCAGGTTATATTTTAATACCACTAATTTTTTCATTACCCTTTTATTTAAGTGTATATAATTTTACATTATTAGACTCATTTTTTGAATCTATATCTGGATTTACATCTACCGGTTTTTCTATTATTGAAAATATTAAAAATTATGATGAGTCATTAATAATTTGGAGATCTACAACACAATGGATTGGAGGATTATATTTCCTTTTTTCAATTGTACTACTTATAGATATATTCGATGATAATTTAAAAAAATCATTAACAAATTTTTTATCTTTTAATACTTCTGAAACAGTGAAACAGTCTATAAAAATCTTTTTAATGTATACAGTATTAACAGTAATTTTATTTTTAATTTTTAACATTTTTGAATTTAGATCATTTATATCTTTAAATTTATCATTAACATTTATTTCGTCAGGAGGTTTTTTACCTGTTAACTCATTCTCTAATATAGCTACTACTAATTTAAAGGAACTTGTTTTAGCTTTTTCGATGTTGATATCTTTTTTTAGTATTTTCTTATCCTATAATCTTTTTTTTAAAAAAAATAGAAGTTTAAATTTTTTTCAGGAAGATATTTATTTATTAATTTATTTAGTTTTTCTCATTGCAGTCTTTTTTATTTTTTTAAATTTTGAAAACGATTTTAGTAGAATTCTATTATTAATAAGCAGCTGTATTTCTAATATTGGAGTTTCATTAAATGATACACCCAAAAATCTTTCATTAATTTTTTTAATATTGGTTATAATCGGGGGATCTTTTTTTTCTACTAGTTCGGGTATACGTTTTCTTAAATTATTTGCTATGTTTAGATTTTCAATTAATAATTTAATATCACACGCAAAACCAAAAAATATCTATGTTGATAAACATTTTATTTTTGAAATAAGTTATAAAAAACATGAGATAAATAAATATTTTTTATCTATTTTAATATTTATAATATCGATTTTTATTCTATCTTCACTGTTAACGCTTTCAAATATTCACTTTGAAAATGCTTTAAAACTATCTGTTTTAACATTAATGAATACAGTCAACTCATCTATGTATGGTCTTGGGGATCTAAATTTTGGTGAAATGTCAATTATAACTAAATATTATTTAATTTTTTTTATGATTATCGGTAGAGTTGAACTTTTAACATTATTAATTATCTTCAAAAAATTTCTTTTTAAAAATTAATTAAGTTATATAAACTAGTTATTAATTTATTTTGCGCTCTTAGCTCAGCTGGATAGAGCATCGGTTTTCTAAACCGAGGGTCCCAGGTTCGAATCCTGGAGAGCGCGCCATTATTAGTAAATTCTACCTAGAGTTGTTTTTTTTCTCTCCAAAAAATATAATTGTGTCAAATTGAGCCTGAGAAAATTTTTAAAGTTGATCATGAATTTATAAAGTGTTTAAATTATCTAATATCCAAATCTAATTTGGATTATTTGTTAACAAATAAACGTAATAAGAAGGAAAAAATATGTTTAAATTGATAAAACACTTTACTTCACTAGTAGCTATGATTGCAATGTTGTTTGTATTCACAACAGAATCAATGGCGGCTAAGAAGTCAAAGACATTAAAAAACACTCAAAAAAAGGGTTTTGTTAGATGTGGTGTTTCTCAAGGTCTACCAGGATTTTCAAATGCAGACGCTTCTGGAAATTGGACAGGTGTAGACGTTGATGTATGTAGAGCTGTTGCTGCAGCTACTTTAGGAGATGCGAACAAAGTTAAGTTTACTCCATTAAGTGCTAAAGAGAGATTTACAGCTTTAACTTCTGGTGAGATTGACATCTTATCAAGAAACACAACTTGGACACTTTCTAGAGATGCTGATATTGGCCTTACTTTTGTAGGAGTAAATTTCTATGATGGTCAAGGTTTCATGGTCAGAAAAGCTTCAGGAATTACATCTGTGAATGATTTCAAAGATGGTATTTCTGCTTGTACTAACTTAGGAACAACTACAGAGCTTAATATGAGAGATTTCTTTAATTCAAAAGGAATCAAATATGAGCCAGTAACTTTCGAAAAAGCTGATGAAGTTGTTGCTGCATATGATGCTGGAAGATGTGATACTTATACTACTGACAAATCTGGTTTAGCTGCTCAAAGAGTT
>MDTB01024897.1_pt1 | contig 21619 bp, 15 predicted proteins | sample 811161 | NCBI WGS metagenome assembly MDTB01 (sample SAMN05326650, study PRJNA326480) | marine metagenome | isolation source: seawater | place: Mediterranean Sea | collected 2009 | reverse complement strand
TACATTATGTACAGGTATGCCCATTAGTTCTGCGCTTTCCTTAGAAGCCCCCGTGGCAAATATCCAGTTCCCTACTTGACTATGTTTCAATAATAAATACCCAAAAACTCCAAAGAATAACCACCACAAAATTGAAATAGGAAAATCTGTGCCTGATATTGTAAAGCTATTACTAAAAATAGTGGACATAATACCGTACCCTTTTGATTCTTCTAGTCCACCAACCTGTGTTCTGCCAGTGATAATTTTAGATACCGCAATTGTAATTCCCCTAATAACAAATAAAGATCCAAGCGTTATAATGAAAGAAGGTAAACCGCTTTTAACTACGGTTATACCATTACAATAACCAATGAAGAGCACTATGATCAAAGTCAAAATAGAGGCAAGGGGCATTCCTAAATTAGTTTCTGTAGTAAGTAATGTAACGGACATGCCGGAAAACCCTATTAATGATCCTATTGAAAGATCAAATTCTCCACTTATCATTAACAAGGTGACGCCAATTGCAAGAATTCCAATCTCTGATGAAACCTGAAGATATGATTTGACCCCCTGTACTGATAAAAATCCACTATGCGCAAATATTGCAAAAAACCCCCAAACAAAAATGAGCCCTAAAAAAGCACCCGCCTCTGGTTTAGAAAGTATTTTTTTTATAGTAATTATCGTGACCCTTTTTTACTTAGAGCTAAAACTTCTAGCGCATTATCAATATTAATTATGCTTGGCCCTGTCTCTAGCTTTTTGAAAGCAGGCGTGTTCTTATTGGTTATATATAGGTTCATTAAAACTACTGGTAGATAACCCTGCAAATATTGCTGTTGGTCTAAAGCAAAAATAATATGACCGCTTAAAATGCCATCAATGATCTGAGGGGTGAAATCGAACGTTGCGAGCTTAATTCTTTTTTGCATATCAATTTCTTTTAATAGTTTTGCTATTGGTATTGCTCCTAGTGGCCCCAACGCTAATACACCATCAATCTCTTTATTGTAACTAAGAAATGACCTAACCGTTTCTTGGGTCTCTGCTGGATCTGAGGCGTCTATAGGTATTGTTTTAACGAGAACATTGTTTTCTTTTAATACTTTTCTAAATCCTTGTTCTCTTTGATCTAAGCTGATATTACCTATTTCATGATTGATACATAGAGCGCTTTTTACATTATGTTTTAACATTTCTTGTCCTGCTTTCAATCCGGCTTCATATTCACTCTGACCTATATAGGTAAGTATATCGACCTCTTCCATAATTTTACTTCCGGCATTTATCACAATAATTGGAATATTGTTTTTAGATGCAGAGATAACGCTATTTTTAAGAGCAGGAATATCTGGAACGGAAAGAATCAAGCCATCTGGATTTGTTGCAATAACAGCATCGATCATTCTTGACATTGTTATCATATCAAAATTTTGTGGAGATTGATATTGCAAGCTAATTCCAAGTTTTTCAGCGGCATCTTTTGCTCCATTTCGAACTACACTCCAAAAAGGATCAGTTGCCTGCCCATGGGTTATCATTTTTATCGTAATGTTTTTATCTGATATATTTTGATTACTATTTTCTGAACAACTAAAAAACGCACAGATGAGAAAAGGAAAAAATAGAAATCTAGTAATTTGTTTATGTATCATTAATTTTTATACCATAATCTGTTTATTATTTAAAAGTGATTCTTTAGCAGCTAGTCCTGATTTTAGCGCATGCAGACTATCGTCAACATTAGCATAATCAACTTTCTCCCCTTTTATTGACTTAATAAAGGTTCCCATTTCTTTTTTGTAAGACATCTCATATCGATCAATAAAAAAATTTTTCGGGTTAGCAGATTCAAATCCTTTTTCTGTGCCTTTTTGCACCCCATGTAATAATTTATTCCCTACTTTTAATATCCCTTTTGAACCAAGAACCTCAGCTCTCTGGTCGTATCCATACGGTGCTTTTCTTGAATTGATAATAGTGGCAAGAACTCCATTTTTAAGGCTCATATTTATAATTGCCGTATCAATATCATTAGCTTTTTCTATTTCAGGGTCAATAAAACAATTACCCCTTGCATATATTTCAGATATTTCTGAACCTGATAAATATTTGACCATATCAAAATCATGTATAGTCATATCCAAAAACATCCCTCCTGATTGTTTAATATAACTTATAGGGGGTGGAGACGGGTCTCTTGAAATTATTTTTATGGTGTGAATATTACCAATGTCCCCAATTGATAATGATTTTTTTAAATTAGAAAAATCTGGATCAAATCTTCTATTAAAACCAATATGAAGATTAAGGTCTTTATTATCCACCATTGTTTTAATATCCATAATTTCATTAACAGATAGCCCCAGTGGTTTTTCACAGAAAATATGTTTTACCTTTTGAGATATTTTTTTTATTTGATCAATGTGAAAATCGGAAGGTGAACAAATAACTACACCATCAATATTTTGATTTTCGAAAATATCCTCAAGCTTTTTTGATAATTTTACTTTGATATCACCAAGCTGATTTTCCGAATGTAATATGGGGTCAATAATCATCTTCAATGTTGCGTCTTTTGCTGATATGATATTATCCGCGTGTATTTTTCCTATCCTACCAAAGCCAACTACTGCTAAATTTATTTTATTCATTTTTTACCATTTGTGAACTATTTGTCAGTAAAGACTTTTTACCAGCATCTGCTGCTCTTATCGCTGATAAAATATTTTCTGGTCCAACCTCAGGCTTTTTGTTGGATGAAATACACTTATAAAAATATTCAAGTTCATTCACATATGATTTTTTATATCTTTCAATAAAAGAGTCTTTAATTTTTGATCTCTGCGTATTTTTTTGATTACTTAAGCAATATAAACTTTCTGTTTTATTCTCAACTAAGAGAATGCCCTTTGACCCAAATAGTTCAATTCTCTGATCATAACCATAGTGTGTTTGTCTTGAACTATCAATTAAACAGAGAATCCCGCTTTCAAGTTCAAGGGTAATTATCGCATTGTCAATATCACCAATATCTTTTAGTTCTGGCTCAATAAATACGGCCCCATTAACATATATTTCTTTAATCCTTTCTCCGGTTAAGAAGTGTAGCATATCAAAATCATGTATGCATAAATCAAAAAGCATTCCGCCAGAAGATTTCAAAAATTTCAGCTTAGGTATGGAGGAATCATGGTTTGTAATATGAATTGTGTGAATATCACCGATTATTGCAGCGCCCACCTTTTCTTTTACCAAAATAAAATCATCATCAAATCTTCTGTTAAACCCAACTTGGACATGTATTTTTTCATTATTAATTGTTTTGATTGTTTCTTCTATTTCTTTCTCTGAAAAAGAAATTGGTTTTTCACAAAAAACATGTTTTTTATTTTGAGCACACTGTTTAATTAATTCAACATGTGTTGGTGTTGGTGATGAAATAATTATTGCATCAATAGACTTACTTGATATTAAATCATTGGCATTTTTAAATAAATCAACCTCACCTACTGATTTGATAAAGTCCATATTGGGGTCTGGGTCTGCAACACCTTTTAGATTAAGCATTGGAAGGCTATGGTATATATTTTTCGCGTGCATTTTTCCAATTCTACCAAGTCCAATAAGGCCAATATTAATAACTTTTTTTTTCATTGGATTAATCTAACTGAGGATCTTTCAATTAAATTCGAGTTTAGTATAATATTTTTTACATTCATCTTTTCATTATTTATTCTGGATATAATCAGCTTCATGCTTTCTTGTCCCATTTCATAAATTGGCTGATGCATTGTTGTTAAAGAGATCGTTGTTAGGGGCATATTATCATAACCTACTAAGGAAAAATCTTTAGGTACTTCTAAACCAAGATGTTTTGCTCCTGCATAAAATAATAAAGCAATTCTATCGTGTCCCGCATAGACTGCAGTAAACTTTTTTCTGTTTTTTAAAATTTTATGCACGTGGGTTAGGTATCTATTAACATCAAATGCTTTATCATCTAGAATGGTTATTAATGCGTCTTGATTTACATTAATCTCTTTCATCTTAGATATAAAACCATCATATCTTAATTTTTCTGTACTATATAATTTGTTGCTTAAAAATGCAATTTTTTCATGACCATTATCAATAAGGTGTTGTGTTATTTTGCGTGATCCCTCAAAGTTATTTGTTGTAACAAAATCTAAATTTGAATCCTGGATTCCTCGATCGGCCAAGACAACAGGTATATTTTTTCTTTTTAGTTTATTAATCACTTCAAGGTTTTGTTTGTCCGTTGCTGCTACAGGGATATATATTATCCCGCTGACTGAAAGTTTAATTAATCTTTCAACATGGTATGTTGCCTGACTCAATTTATCATCCGTATTACATAAAATCAGGCTAATATCATTTTGGTTTGCTTCATCTTCTGCTCCCCTAGCAAGGATTGCGGCATAACCAGACCTAATATCAGGTATTAATATTCCAATAGTTGGAATATTTAATAAGTTTCGTTTATTTTTTTTTACGAAAGATCCTACTCGTTTCTTTCTAATAATATAACCATCATGCTCAAGGTTTTTTAATGCTTGTCTTACGGTGGCTCTGGATATCCCACTCATTTGCACTAACTCATTTTCTGTTGGTATTTTATCATTAGTAGCATAGTACCCTTGTTCAATTTTATCCTGTAGCCAGGATTGTAATTGGAAATATTTTGGTATAGAACTTTTGTTATTTATAATCATTATTTGTCTATAATTGTACGTACAATTAATTAGATTTCTATTTTACTGCATTAACAAATTATTAATAAATATTTGAAACTTGCATATAAAAAAACTTTCAGCTATAATTGTATATACAATTATAATAACTCTAGGAGGTAATAATGTTTATTAAACAAGTATCAGTAACAGTTATTTCGTTATTATTTATTAATATAGTATTCGCCGGTGATGTTAGCGGGCGTGTTTCAGATTCTAGCTCGGGTGACTTTTTGCCAGGTGCGAATGTGGTTCTAGAAGGTACAAATTATGGAGTGTCTTCAGATAGATCTGGGATGTTTAAAGTAAACAACGTTCCTGAAGGTAGCTACACATTAAAAGTGACCTATATTGGCTATGGCGATTATACAGAAACTATAACAGTTGGCTCTGAATCTATGATGATCAATGTATCTCTTAGTGTTGATTATGTTGCAATGGAGGCTATTAATGTTACGGGTCTTTCACAGGGACAAGCAAAGGCTTTAAGTCAACAACGTAGTGCAGGAAATATTAAAAATGTAGTTTCTAGAGATCAGATGGAAAAATTTCCTGATCAAAATGTAGCAGATGTTCTGCAAAGACTTCCAGGAATTGCCCTTGAGAGTGATCATGGTGAGGGTAGATACGTTCAAATTAGAGGTGCTGAAGCAACATTGAACACAACAACTATAAACGGTGTGAAAGTGCCTAGCCCAGAAGATGTAAGAAAAATTTCATTAGACATTATCCCTAGTTATTCTCTTGGGTCTGTTGAGGTAACTAAAGCAATTACTCCAGATATGGATGCTGACGCAATTGGGGGGCATGTAAATCTAATAACAAAAAATGCTTTTGATTATGATGGGCAATTTATTGAAGCAAAAGTTGCTGGTGGACATAGACCTCTTTACGGAAAAAATGGAAGTATGGGGGCGTTTACGTATGGAAATCAATTCATGAATGGGAAGCTTGGTTTACTTGTATCTTCAAGCTATGAGTTCAATGATATGAAAACCGATAATATTGAATTAGAGTGGGATGATAAGTATGAATGGGTAAGCGATGTTGTTGATAGCCAAGAAGACGAAACTTACGTTGTAGAAGAAGCCGACGGGATTATTCTAACTGATATGCAACTAAAAAATTATGCTCTAAGTAGAGAAAGAGTTGGGTTAACTACAGGGCTTGACTACAAGCTTGGAGAAAATTCAAAATTATATTTGAACCTTATAACAAACACCTATACTGATAAAGAAAATAGAAATAGACTTCGGTATAGATTTGACAAGTCTATTGATGAAGAAACGCCTGGTTCTGGTTACGATCCATCGGATGGTATGAGTGTAAATCTTGCGAGGATATATAGAGAATTAAAAAGTAGATCATCAATATCCAAAATTAATAGTTATTCTCTTGGGGGTGAACATGGCTTAGGTATGCTAAGTATGGACTGGTCTTTTACCAAATCATACGCAGAAGAACTTAGAGACCCCTCTGTAAATGCTGAGTTTGTGGTTAAAGATATTAACTGGGACTATGAATACAGCGATTCAAACCATCCTCAGGTTTCTAACTTTACTGATGAAGATGGCGCAACCTTCGATCAACATGATTTATCAAAATATGAATTAGATGCTATTGAGATTGAAGGGGATTACATACCTAGCGCTAAAAACCCAAACGGAAATCTGGTTTCTGGTGACGATCAAGTTATGGCATTTAATGCTTCTATGCCCCTTGCTTTAGGCGTAGCTAACGGTGAAATAAAAGTTGGTGCAAAATTATCTGCTAAAGAAAAAAAATCAGATAAGTCTGGTGGAGAAGTTTGGGAATGGGATGGTGATGATGACCTAATAATGCAAGGTTTTAATATGAATATTGAAGGTGATAATTATATGGATGGTAACTATGTGCATACCCATGGATTAGATGTCAAAAAAGTACGGGATCACATGAGTGCGAATATTGGGTCGTATGAAATTTTACCTCTTTATGAAGATGCTATACTAGAGACATGGGATGCGACCGAAGATGTTTCTGCATTCTATGGTATGGCCGATATGAAAATGGGTAAAATTAATTTTATAGGTGGCGCCAGAATGGAAAAAACATCGACTGTTTATAATTCTTGGGCTGGTTCTGTAGAAGATGCTGAAGATGGTGAGCTAAGTATAGATGAAAGTCTTGCTGCATATTTTACCGCTCAAAAAGTATCGAAAGAATATACAAATGTGCTTCCAATGGCACACGTTCGGTACGCGGTTAATGATAGAGCACAGGTTCGAGCTGCCTATACAGAAACTATTGCAAGAGCAGACTTTGCTTCGCTGGTTCCCTTTATTGCAACTGATGGAGATGATGCAGAAGCAGGAAACCCTGAACTCGAATCTGCGCGCTCAAGCAATATTGACCTTATGTTTGAGTATTATCCAAAGGGTCTAGGAATATTTTCCTTTGGCTATTTTAGCAAGACAATTGATAACTATATTTATACAGCTGTACTTAAAGATGCTACAATTCGTGGTGGTTCTAAAGTATACGATGAAGTTGTTATGCCAGTTAACGGAAATGAAGCGACTCTAAGTGGTTGGGAAATGAACTTTGTAAAGAATCTAGATTTTTTACCTGGACCATTAAGAAACGTCTCACTTTATTTTAATTATACTTCAACTACTTCAGAAGCTGACTACGGTTCAGAGCGAGAAAAAACAACCTTCCCCGGACAAGCTGAAGCCACAGGAAACCTAAGCTTTGCCTATGAAACCAGCAAGCTAACTGCAAGGTTTTCACAAGCTATTGCTGACCAGTATATAGTTGAGGTTGGTGAAGATGCAGATGAAGATATTTATTATAATCCGGCAAACCGTTTAGATTTCTCCATGGGCTATAATCTTAGTAGCAAGCTTACTATTTTCGCAGATGTACTAAATATTACAAACGTCCCTCACGTCTATTTCATGGGTGATGCAAGTAAGCCTGTTGAAAAAGAAGTTTATGGAGCAACAGCAAAAGTTGGGATGAGCTATAGATTCTAATTTTGGCAGTAAAATTGATATAAATATGGGTCTCTTTTGAGACCCATATTTATATAATAAGTTTTATAAAACGAACCACGTTTTTATATCAAATAACATGTATCGTTAAATAACTCAGTTGTCTAATAATAATTTTAATTTGAGAGGTTGTCCTAAGTGAAAACGAACTTTATAACAATTTTATTTTTTTCAATTTTTATTTTTGTTGCATTAAAATGTGAAAAAAAACATAATACTCTTGAGCCCGATGGAGCAGTATCGGCAATATTTGAAACAGAGCCCGTTGGTTCGTCTGAAGACACGGCTGATGATCCATGTGTTTGGGTACACCCTACGGATCCATCTTTATCTATTATTATTGGTACAGATAAAGATGAAAACTCTCCCGGGTTAAGGGTTTATGATATGAGTGGCAAGCAAATTTATTTTACGACAAATGAAAAAGCAAATAATGTTGATATAAGATATGGTATGGTGCTAGCTGGAAAAAAAACAGACATTATCACAGCAGGTCTAAGAGTCTCTAATACCTTAGGAGTATATAAAGTAAATCCTGAAAGCAGGACTTTAACTTCTATTTCAGCAAGAGCAATAAAGCTTGGTATTGAGGTCTATGGATCTTGTATGTATAAGGACGTTTCCACAAATATATTCTATGCAATTGTAAATGATAAAAAAGGTAACGTTGAACAATATAAATTGTTTGATAATGGTTCAGGGTTAGTTGATGCAGAGTTGGTTAGAACGCTTAAGCTGGGTGGTCAACTTGAAGGTTGTGTTGCTGATGATATTTTGGGCAACCTGTATATTGGAGAAGAAGAACACGGTATTTGGAAATATGATGCATCGCCAAGTGGGTCAGATAATGGTATTCTTATTGATACGATGGGTCCACATATTGCACCAGATGTTGAGGGGCTAACCATTTACTATGCCAATGAATCTTCTGGGTATCTTATTGCCTCAAGCCAAGGTGATGATACTTATGTTATTTACACTAGAGAAGGGCAAAATAAATTTATTGGTAGGTTCTCTGTTGTAGATAACAACACTATTGATGGCACAAGCAGTACTGATGGAATTGATGTTTGCAATATGAGCCTTGGAGGGCAATTATCAAATGGGGCTTTTATTGTTCAAGATGATGTTAATGATATTGGAAATCAAAATTTTAAAATAATATCATGGAATGATATTGCGTCCTTATTTAATCCGCCCCTAGCAGTAAATAATGAGTGGGATATACGATAATTAAACGCGGAAAACTGATCAAATGAAACTAACAATGGCACAAGCAGTTATTCGTTATTTAAATAACCAGTATATTCAAAGAGATGAAAAAGAAAACAAATTCATTGCTGGTGTCTGGGGTATCTTTGGCCATGGTAATGTGGCAGGAATTGGCGAAGCGTTAGAGCAGGATAAAAACTTAAAGCATTTTCTACCGAGAAATGAACAGGCAATGGTTCATTCTGCTGTTGCATATGCAAAGCAAAATAAGCGGATGCAAACTTATGCATGCACAAGCTCTATTGGCCCCGGAGCAACAAATATGATAACCGCAGCCGCAGGAGCAACAATTAATAGATTGCCAGTTTTGCTGCTACCTGGAGATATTTTTAGCAGGAGAAATGTTGGCCCTGTATTACAACAGCTCGAATATAATAGATCTCCAGACGTATCAGTTAATGATTGTTTTAAGCCTGTAAGTGTTTTTTGGGACAGAATAAATAGACCAGAGCAGATTCTTTTTTCTTTACCTGAGGCGTTTAGAATTTTAACTGACCCGGTAGCCACTGGTGCGGTAACCTTATCTCTTCCACAAGATGTTCAGGCGGAAGCATATGATTATCCAGATCATTTTTTTGATAAAAGAATCTGGGATGTTCCAAGAAATGCGCCTTCTGAAAAAACTATAATTGCAGCAGCAAATATTATTAAAAATTCTTCTAGACCAGTAATAATTGCAGGTGGTGGTGTTTTGTTTTCCGATGCTGAGAAATCTTTAGCTAAAGTTTGTAACCACACAGGAATTCCTGTTGTAGAGACACAAGCCGGGAAGGGCGCTATACCATGGGATCATGACCAGTGTCTTGGCGCTATCGGTGTTACAGGAACAAGTGCAGCCAATATTATTTCTCGTGATGCTGATCTAATCATTTGTATAGGAACAAGGCTATCGGATTTTACAACTGCATCTAAAACTCTTTTTCAAAACCCTGATGTTACTTTTCTTAGTATCAATGTATCGCCATTTGATGCCCATAAACATTCTTCTGTTTCAATAACAGGAGATGCAAGAGAATGTCTTGAAAAACTTTGCGATATATTAGACGCAGGTGGATTTAATATAGCAGATAATTATAAAAATGTAATTAAGGATCAAAAAGCAAAATGGGATCAAGAAGTAGATAGAATATTTAACTTAAATAATAAACCTGCTATTAGCCAGGGTGAGGTTATTGGAATTCTTTCGAACGCTATGAATAAAGAGGATACCGTTGTGTGTGCCGCAGGAAGCCTTCCTGGAGATATGCATAAACTTTGGAGAACTGTAAATGGGGATCAATATCATATGGAGTATGGTTACTCATGCATGGGCTATGAAATTGCTGGTGGACTAGGGATTCGAATGGCAAAAAACAAAGGGGATGTTTTTGTTATGGTTGGTGATGGATCTTATCTGATGATGAACTCAGAAATCGTAACATCAATACAAGAAAATCAAAAACTCATAATTATCTTGATTAATAATCATGGTTTTGGAAGTATAAATAATTTATCCCTAAGCCTTGGCAGCCATGGTTTTGGTAACCAATACAGGAAAAGGGAACATCAGACAGGCGCATATACTGGAGATAAATTACCCGTAGATTATGCAATGCATGCAAGGTCTATGGGCATTAATGGAATAAAAGCACAAACAAAACAAGAGTTTGAATCCGCTCTCAACAAAGCAAAAAAACATGAAGTTTCAACATTAATAGAAGTATTGGTTGACCTAAGTATTTCTGTCCCTGGTTATGAAGCATGGTGGGATGTGCCAGTAGCTGAGGTATCCCAATCAAATAAAGTTGTTAAAGTAAGAAAAGATTATGATCAACAAATTAAACAAGAACGAGATTATTAGTTCAGGGGATCGTGGGGTTCGTTTTGGCATTGCTCCAATTAATTGGAGCAATGATGACATGACAGAATTGGGCGGTCATTATACTTTAGATACAATGCTATCTGAGATGTCTGCGGCTGGTTATGTAGGAACTGAGATAGGAAACAAGTTTCCTAAAGATTCATTTGGTATTAAAAAAGCACTAACTAATTTTAATTTAGAGCTTGCTTCTTCGTGGCACTCTACTTTTTTTTTATCAAACAATATTGATTATGAACTTGAAAAAATAAAACATAAATCTATAATGTTACTTGAGGCTGGTGCAAAAATTATAAATCTTGCAGAATGCACTGCTTCTATTCACAGCAAAATAAACGCCCCTCTTTCCTTAAAACCTGTATGTGATGAAAAAAACTGGAAGATTCTTACAGAATCTTTGAATCAAGCTGGAGAAATTTGCAATGAAGAAGGTATTAGTATGGCCTTTCATCATCATATGGGGACATATATTCAAAGTAATAATGAATTAAATAGATTGTTATCTGATACAGACCCAAAACTTGTTAATCTTTGTGCAGATACGGGGCATCTATATTTTGCTGGAATTGATCCTATAAATTTCTTCAAAGAAAATATGAACCGAATCAAACACATACACTTTAAAGATCTTAGAAGTAATATTTTCAACAAAATAAATTTTGATGAAACTTCTTTTTTAAATGCTGTTTTAGAAGGAGTATTTACTGTCCCAGGCGATGGCTGTATAGATTTTAATTCTATAAGTAAAGTAATTATTGAATCCGATTATAATGGGTGGGTAATTGTTGAAGCTGAGCAAAACCCTGACATCGCAAATCCTTTTGAATACGCAAGAAAATCAAAACAATATCTTAATAATATTTGGGGTAATTAATAATGACGCAAAAAAGCATAATGCAGCAAACAGCCGAATTTGGTTCTGATTGGTGGAATGATTCTAATGATCATTTGGAGCTTCAACATGCCTATAAAGAAGGTGCCGTAGGAGCAACTTCAAATCCTGTTATTACGCTCAATAGCGTTAAAAGCCATCCAAATATATGGATTCCAGAGATTGATGAAATAATTATAAAGAATCCCACTGCTAGTGAAGATGAAATTGTATGGGTATTAATTGATAAAGTTGGAATAAAAGCTGCAAATATATTACTCCCTGTATATAAAAATACAAACGGGCAAAAAGGGAAACTGTCTTTACAGGTAAGTCCTAAATATTATCGAAATGCTGATGCGATGGTTGAGCAAGGAAAATACCTGGCTTCTCTAGCTACCAATATTGCTGTAAAGTGCCCAGCTCTTCCTGCTGGAATTATGGCAATGGAAGAATTAACAGCAATGGGGGTCTCGGTAAATGCAACAGTTTCATTTACTGTTCCTCAGGCTGTTCAAGTTGCTGAAGCTATTGAGCGCGGCCTTGCTAAAGCAGAAAAAAATGGAATTAACACAGAAAATATAACGCCCTATATTACTATTATGGTTGGCAGAATTGATGACCACTTAAAAAGGCAACAAAAAGAACATAACATTGATTTTGATCCAGATCTAATAAATTGGGCTTCGATTGCTATTTTTAAAAATGCTTATTCAATATTTAAAAAGAAGGCTTACAAGTCTAAGCTTTTAGCTGCAGCCTTTCGCTGTGATTTGCACTGGAAAGAAATTGTTGGTGGAGATGTAATAATTAGTATGCCATACGAATGGTGGAATAGGTTTAATGAGTCAGGCATTGAAGTAATCGAAAGAATAAATAATCCTGTAGATCCTGAAATTGTGCGTGCCTTGAAGGAGAAATTTGTTGATTTTAACCGTGCTTATAATGAGGATGGAATGACGGTTGATGAATTTGAATCTTTTGGCGCAACAATACATACCATGAATACTTTTTTCGATGGCTATGATGAGTTTGTTAAATTAATTCGCAGGCGTATGATTTAAAATTCGGAGTTAACTATGAGTTTAATTAAACCATTCAGAGGTGGATTTAAAAATGGTATTAATACCTACAAAGACACATATGATCAAACAGGAATAGATTTTGACATATTAATTATGGAAAAAGATGAAACCTTTTCAATATGTGAGGCAAAAAATGAGATTGCAGTTATTATAATTCAAGGTAAAGGTGTCTTTCATTTTCAAAATGAAGATTCGTATTTCGATCGCGAAAACTGGATTGAGAATGATCCGACAATTGTTCACATGGGTCCAGGTGAAAAAGTTAAAATAAGCGCAAAAAGACAAAGCAGGGTTGCAATTGTAAAAACAGAAAATCCAAATCAATTCAGTGGAAGTATCTATACAACAGATAAAATAGATACTGAACATAGAGGTAAAGATCAATTAGATGACACTTGCTATAGATTAGTTCGCCTAGCTTTTGATGATACTATAGCACCTAAAGAGTCAAAATTAGTTATAGGAGAAGTTCTAAATTTTCCTGGTAAGTGGAGCAGCTATCCCCCGCACTATCATCCGCAGCCGGAAATATATTACTATGAAATATCTCCATCATGGGGGTATGGACATGGCGAGCTTGGTGATAATGTGTATAAAATTAAGAATGGTGATGTATTAGCAATAACAAATGGCAAAACACACAGCCAAACATCTGCTCCTGGTTTTCATATGTATTATCTTTGGGCAATTAGACATGGTGATAAAAAAAGATATGATGGATTTACCTATATTAAACCATTTGAAAACATGCTGGAGTAAAAAGTTGAAAACCAACATTATATATGTAATTATTTTTTTATTGATTGACAATGTGAGCTCGACAGAAATTGATTATTACTGGTCTGGGGCTGTTACCATAAACACTGGTGTGGTTTCTGTTGCAACTGATTCTGAAGCAGAAGTCAAAGTTCAGTACAGTGATACAAAAGATTTTAGTAAAAATAATTTATTTTCTAAATTATTCAAAACTAATAGCGAATCTGATTATTTTACTAAGGTGAAGCTAGAAAACCTAAAACCTAAAACAATTTATTATTATAGGTTTGTTGTTGATGGTATTATAGATAAAAAGCAAGTTGGAAAATTTAACACACACGGGCCTGGTTCTTTCTCTTATAAAATTGCTCTAGCGACGTGTGCTACAACTGGGTCTAATAGTCCAGTCTTTGATAGAATTCGAGAAGAGGATCCTTTGTTTTATTTAATGCTCGGAGACTTTCATTATGGGAATATATATAGAGATTGTGAAGATAATTTTTTAACGTATTTTCGAGCAACTCTTGGTTCCAAAAAACAGTCTAAATTATATCAGAACACAGCGATAGCATATATGTGGGACGATCATGATTTTGGCCCAAACAATAGTTCTGGTATTTCTCCAAATAAAGATGGGCGGGCGGCTTGTCGCCCAGAAGCTTATAAAGCGTACAAGAATTATGTGCCTCATTATGCCCTGGCTTTTAAAGAAGAAGGTGAAGTTATTTCTCAATCTTTTAATGTCGGTAGGGTAAAGTTTTTATTAACAGATTTAAGATCTCAAAAAAGACGGCCGCTTTTTAATGGGGATTGTTCAAACCCAAAGTCTTCAAACTGTAAAAAAGTAAAACAGGGGTCTAACTTTGGAACTGAAGAACATCTAAGATGGTTTAAAAATCAATTATTAGATGCAAAAAATAATAATCATGCTGTTGTTTGGCACTCAAGCTTCCCTTATTTAAGTTTGCCAGATTTGAGTTGGTTTAATTGCGACGAAGAAAATACAATTAAAACTGATACTGGATATGAGTGTGATGATCATGATAATTGGGGTTGGTATCCAGAAGAAAGAACAGCGATTGCAAACTTTATAAAGGAGCATCAAATACAATTGTGCATCGTTAGTGGAGATGCGCATATGAGCGCAATTGATGATGGTTCTAATAGTGATTATGCTTCTGGTGGAGGAGCCCCAATACCAATTTTTCATGCTGGGCCCTTAGATAGAAAGCCGAGTATCAAAGGCGGGCCTTATTCACATGGCGTTAGTGGGCTCCGAGGGCAATATGGAATTATGAAAATTATCGATAGCGGGAGTAAAGATCTGTGCGTGGAATGGAAAGTAAAAGACTATAAGGGTGAATTTGTTCGCAAAAGCAATGGGGATCTACTCGAGCATTCATTCTGTTTTCAGTTAGATAATTAATGTATGTAAAAATACTTAATTTTTTTAAGGCGGGCTCAGATCAGCCCCCTTTAGTTGATGAAAATCAGATAAACAAAAAATATTCTAAATATCGTAAAGAAGTTCTCGCTTCTATTATAGTTTTATATGGATTTGGTTATACTTGTAGGCTTGCACTATCTGTTGTTAAAAAACCACTTATTGATAATGGTATTTTTTCTATTATTGATCTTGGGCTAGTTGGCTCTGCTTATTTCTATGGGTATGCCCTGGGAAAATTTATTAATGGGTTTTTAGCTGACTATGCTAATATAAAAAAGTTTTTTACTTTTGGTTTAATTATATCAGGTGCAATAAATATTTCCATGGGTTTAAACCAGTCTTTACCCTTATGGATTGTATTCTGGTTTTTAAATGGCTGGGTTCAAGGAATAGGTGCACCTTCATGTGCAATAGCTCTTACAAATTGGTTTAGTCCGAAAGAAAGAGGGTGGTATTATGGTTTGTGGAGCACAGCGCACTCTATTGGTGAAGGTCTTACTTTTATTGTTACAGCAGCTTTAGTTGATTATCTATCTTGGCATGCAGGATTTATTGGACCTGGAATCTCTTTAATATTGATAACTGCTGTGGGGTATAGGTTTTTACAAGATAGCCCTAGTAGCTTGGGCCTTCCAAGCATTAGCGTTTGGAAAAAAGAGATTGATATAAAAAAGCTTTCAAATAACTTCAGTGAGGTATTAAAAAATCAATTAAAAATTATTAAATATCCATCTATTTGGATTTTGGGACTAGCAAGTTCAACTATGTATATCACTAGATATGCAATAAATAGTTGGGGTATTTTATATTTACAAGAGGCTAGGGGCTATTCTTTGATTGAGGCTGGGGGCTTGGTTGGGTTAAACACTTTTACTGGTATTATTGGATGTATTGCATATGGTTTTATATCAGATAAATATTTTAATGCTCGAAGACCTCCTGTTACGTTGATGTTTGGTGTCGCTGAAATCATATCATTGTTTTTAATTTTTTTTGGTCCACAATCAACATTCATATTAACGATCGCCTTTATTATTTATGGATTTACATTAAGCGGGTTGCTTGCGGTTTTGGGCGGTTTATTTGCTATAGACATAGCTCCCAAAAATATATCTGGCGCCGCTATGGGGTTTATTGGATTGTTTAGTTACATAGGCGCGGGAATACAAGAAAAGATTAGCAGTGTTTTAATAAAAACATCGCAGTCAGATTTAACTTTAGAGACAATATATAATTTTGATAGCGTAATAATATTTTGGATTTCCGCGTCAATTGTATCTTTTTTTCTAGCTTTATCCCTTTGGAATTACAAGACTAAGGATTAATTATTTATTTTATTAGTTCACCTGCTTTAATAATTTTTATTTTAGCTTATGTTAATATAGCTATTTCTTCAGATGCTATTATTGGAGCACACTCTCACAATGATTATAAAAATGAAACGCCTTTATTTGCGGCATTAGATCAAAAAATTAAAAGCATTGAGGTGGATATTTTTTTGTCAAAGTCAAATCTATATGTTGGACATCATTGGTTAGATTTAAAAAATGATAAGACAATTCAGAAAATGTATTTGGACCCTCTGTGGAAAATTTATTTAGATAATAAATCTATATATGGCAATTCGACACTATATCTTCTTGTAGATGTAAAAACCTCGGCATTAAAAACATATAAATTATTAGAGGATATTTTAAATAAATATAAACCTATGTTGACACATGTTAGCTTAGACTCCTTGTATATAGGACCTGTAACAATTATTTTATCTGGTAATAGACCGCCGATAAACTATTTTGATGATTACCACGAATATAGAAATGTTTTTATAGATGGTAGGATTAATGATATTGGAAGAATGGTATCTGAAAAAATTATGCCCTTAATTAGTTCTGATTGGGGAGATAGCTTTGAATGGGATGGTAAAGGTATAATGTCGGAAGACGAAAAAAAGATACTTCGAGAATTAGTAATTAAAATTCATAATGAAAAAAAAGAAATTAGATTTTGGGGGGCGCCTGATAACCAAAACACCTGGAAGGCATTGCTTTCTGCTGGTGTCGATTTAATTAATACAGATAATATTGAAGAATGTAGAAATTTTATTATACAACAAGGTAAATATTAAATAAGGATGATATAAAATGAGCATAATAAAATTCCAAGATTTCCAAAGCTGTGGAAACTGGATAAACAATGAAACTAAAAAAGACGAAACTCCAGATAGAATAAAAATAATCTCGCCATATTTTGATAAGCAAATTGCTACAGTTCCTAATTCTGATACTGAGGATGTTAATCAAGCCGTTGAAGCTGCAAGCAGTGCTTTTCTTAATTGGTCTAGAACTAATATTCGCGATAGAGCTCAGATTATGTTTCGATTTAAATCAATTATTGAGAGCGATATTCACAACCTTTCATCTATTATTGCTTTAGATAATGGTAAAACAATTGATGATGCTCTGGCGAGCATCAAAAGAGGTATAGAGGTAATTGACTTTGCTATCTCTTTGCCAAACATTTTAAAAGGAGAATCATCAGAGGTTAGTCCTGGCATTAATTGCGTTATGACTCATGAGCCAATTGGTGTTGTAGCGGGCATAACCCCATTTAATTTTCCTGTGATGGTCCCCTTGTGGATGATTCCTTTGGCTATTACAGCAGGAAATACTTTTATATTAAAACCATCTGAACAAACCCCTCTTGCATCTATAAAGCTTGCAGAATATTTAGAAAAAGCGGGCACACCTAAAGGGGTTTTTAATATTGTTCATGGATCAAAAAAAGCAGTCGAAGCTATATGCGATCATCCTCAAATTAAAGCTATTGCATTCGTTGGTTCTTCAAAAGTCGCTGAAATTGTTTATACTCGATCAACACAAAAAAAGAAACGATCTATTTGTCTTGGTGGAGCAAAAAACCATATGATTGTTGTTCCTGATGCTGACGTTGAGTCTACCGCTAAAGGGTTGCTGGCAAGTTCAATGGGCAGCGCCGGACAGCGCTGTATGGCAGCCAGTGTTGCTGTCGGCGTTTCAGATATTGATCATATTATTAGTCAATTAGTTAAAGAAGCCAAAGAGTATAAGCTTGGTGTAGATATGGGCACAATTATAAGCAAAGTTTCTTTAGATAGAATAACCAATTATATAAATGACGCAGAAAAAATAGGGGCAAAAATTTTGTTTGATGGAAGAAAAGTATCCATTCCATCTGATTATGAATCTGGCTATTGGATTGGGCCAACAATATTGGATTGTGTTGATCCGAAGTGGGCATGTGCAACCGAAGAAATATTTGGACCTGTTTTATCAATTATTAGAGCTGAAACCGTAGAAGAGGCAATGATGATTGAAAACAATTCTCAATTTGGAAATGCTGCATCTGTATTTACTACTTCTGGTGATATAGCAAAAATTGTATCTGATAGCGCATCGTCGGGTATGGTTGGAATTAATATTGGGGTTCCAGTACCTAGAGATCCTTTTAGTTTTGGCGGGTGGAATGAATCAAAGTATGGGCATGGAGATATTACTGGTATAAGTGGCGTAAACTTTTGGACAAATCTTAAAAAAACTACTTCACGATGGCCCGAATCATCAGAGGAGTGGAAGAAGTACTTTTAAATTAATAAAGAAGTCATTTCTTTTTTTATAGATATGTCTAGGTTTTTAGATGCATTTTTAATTGCTGTATTTAATTTCATATTATTAGGGGTTATTTGTTTTGCAATAGTTATTCCTGGAAGTTTTCGAGCTGATAAATTATCATTTATTTTTCCAGCAAATGCGATAATCGGTATTGAAGCATTGAGTCCCATCGCGCCTAAATGCCATATTAGTTTTCCATTTATCGTTTGCTTATCAATACACCCCTCACCAGTGATTATCCAATCATAGTTACCATGTTTTATCTTTTTTTCTAAATCTAATATTTTTGATAATAGAGGAAACCCCTCTTCAAATGTAGCGTTCAAAAAACTAAAAGCAATAAATCCTATACCCCCAGCTGCACCAGCTCCTTTATTATTTATATAATTTTTTGAGGTTATGCTTACAACAGCTTTTGAAAAATGAAGAATCTTTTTCTCAAGAAACTCCATGATTAATTCTGTTGCACCCTTTTGTTTACCAAAATAATACGTAGCGCCCTTAGGTCCAGTCAGCGGATTAGTAACATCGCATGCAATAACAAAATCTATTTTATTTATGATATCATAGTTGGGGCAATTTTCAATTTTTTTTATTTTATCTAGATTTTTTACATTTGCATTTAATTGGTTATTATTTGAATCATAAAAAGTAAATCCAAGAGCATCAAGGATTCCAATTCCAACATCATTTGTTGCGCTTCCTCCAATAAATAAAATGATTTTTTTCATTCCATCAGAAATAACTTTTTTAATTAATTGTCCGGTTCCATAACTAGTAGTTTTTAATGGATTTCTTAATTTTTTTGGGACTAACTGCATTCCTGATGCTTCTGCTAATTCTATTATTCCTGTTTTAGTTTTTCTGTTTATACAATATCTGGCCTCAATATCTTTTACTAGAGGGCTTTTTACAATAGCACTTTTAAAAGTATAATCTTTAATCATTTTAAACGACTCAAGCGACCCTTCCCCTCCATCGCCCATAGGAATACAATCAACAACTGTACTTGGATTTATTTTTAATATTGAACTTTTTGCTACACTGCAAAAGTCTTTAGAGCTGATACTATCTTTAAAAGAATCTGGTATTACTAAAATTTTTTTTGCCATTGTTGTTAGTTTATAAAGCTTTATTCAATTTAATATTTTATAATGTTCCAAGCACCAGATAGGTTTGTACTTATGTTAAAATTCTTTTGGATAAATTTTTACAAATGAATAGGTCTTTATATATACTACTATTTTATATGCAATTATTTTTTTCTTGTGATAATAAAAAATCGATAGGAAATAATTATTTAACAAAAAAAACTTCTGCAATTTCAAACATAGAATTTTCCGATGTTACTACGTATGCTGGTTTGGAAAATTTTATTCATGACAATGGTTCATTCGGAAAAATGTGGTTTCCTGAACAAATGGGTTCTGGTGGCGGATTTATCGACTATAATAACGATGGGTGGTTAGATATTTTATTAATAGGTGGCGGAGCCTGGAAAGACTATACTAATCGAGAAGTGCAAACACTATGGCTGTATAAAAACAATACAAATGGAACGTTTTCTGATGTGACAGCCGAAACAAGACTTGATAAAATTAATACATATGGATTGGGCATTACTGCTGCAGACTATGATAATGATGGTGATCAAGATATTTTCCTTACAACGCTAGATAGAAATATTTTATTAAATAATAACGAAGGCTCATTTGTAAACGTTTCAAATAATGTTGGTTTAGGAAACGCGCTTGATTGGAGTAGCTCAGCTGTTTTTTTCGATGCGGATAATGATGGGTGGCTTGATTTGTATGTTGGTAATTATGCTATCTGGTCTCCTTTAAGTGATCTTTGGTGCTCATTGGATAATAAAACAAAGGTATACTGTCCTCCGGAAATGTATACTGGCCTTCCAAGCAAATTTTATCATAATAATCGTGATGGCACATTTAGTGATTATACAAAAAAAGCAGGGTTTTTACCTGCCCCAGGAAAGTCTTTGGGTGCAGTTTTGATGGATTATAACAATGATGGGGCATTGGATCTCGCTATTGCAAATGATGGAGAACGTGATTTATTATATAAAAATAATGGGAATGGAATCTTTGATGAAATAGGAACAGAGCTTGGTATGGCATATGGTGAAAATGGTGAGGCCCGTGCTGGGATGGGTATTGATGCGGGCGTAGTTGATAGTAGTGGGAACTCTACAATATTTATTGGGAATTTTTCTAATGAAATGGTTGGCGTTTACAGTTATTCTAGTGAAGGGTGGTTTAATGATCGCTCTGCTCTATCAAAAATAGGAAGGCCAAGTTTTCTTTCTTTAACTTTTGGACTAATACTTTTTGATGTGGATATGGATAGCGATCTAGACTTATTTATTGGCAATGGGCATGTATACCCTGAGCGGACTAAAAATCAAGATGGAATTTCATACAAACAAGCATCCCAGCTATTTTTAAATAATGGTAATGGTCTTTTTGCAATAGCAAATGAGAAGGTTTCTGGTGTATTAAATAATCAAATGGTTGTTCGGGGTGTTGCTGTTGGAGATTACGATAAAGATGGGGATCTTGATTTGCTACTTACAGAAAATAATGGACCTGCACATCTTTGGAGAAATGATACAAAGAAAAAAAACTATCTTCGTGTTGATCTTATAGGTACAGATAGCAATAAGGACGGTATTGGCTCAAAAGTGCTTTTATATATTGAAGGATATAAAATGGAACGTTTAATTCGCACAGGATCCAGCTACCTTTCTCAATCCGAGCTAACGGCAACGTTTGGTCTGGGTGATCATCAAAAAGTTGACTCTCTATTTGTTTTTTGGCCTAACGGTAATAAAGAAGTTTTTTATGATATTGAAATCAATAAAGAAATATTAATAAAAGAAAACTCAG
>MDTB01138075.1_pt1 | contig 21622 bp, 21 predicted proteins | sample 811161 | NCBI WGS metagenome assembly MDTB01 (sample SAMN05326650, study PRJNA326480) | marine metagenome | isolation source: seawater | place: Mediterranean Sea | collected 2009 | reverse complement strand
TTCTATTGAAGAGGAATTTGCTTATTTCTACTCTTTGATTTGTGGGTCTGAGACCTGAAGATCTAAGTTTATCTATAAAAATCTTGTTTTTACTATTCATTTTTGGCATTAACTTACTGTATAATTTTCCATTTTTATATATGATATTGCTAAAAACTCAAGCAATTGTTAGCTTTTAAAATGAAACAAAAAAACAGTTACAACTATAACGAATTAATTGACTGTGGAAACGGCAACCTTTTTGGTGAAGGAAATGCACGTCTGCCGTTACCACCGATGCTAATGTTTGATAGAATAACAGAAATAAAATCTGGTCTAGGTAAATTTAAAAAAGGTATAGTTAGAGCTGAACTCGATATAAAAGATAAGATGTGGTTTTTTGACTGTCATTTTAAAGAAGACCCTGTAATGCCAGGATGTTTGGGTTTGGATGCGATGTGGCAGCTAGTTGGTTTCTACCTTGGTTGGATGGGTGAACCAGGCAAAGGACGTGCTTTAGGTGTGAATTCTGTTAGATTCACAGGAGAAGTTCTTAAAAAAGTCAAAATGGCATCTTATGAAGTTGATATGAAGAAAATTTTAAAGACAGAAAGTGGAACAGTTGGTTTTGCTGATGGAATTTTAAAGGCGGATGGAAAACAAATATATACCGCAGAAAATCTAAAAGTTGGAGTTTATAAGTAATGAAAAGAGTTGTTGTAACAGGAATTGGGGTGGTCTCTTGTTTGGGAAACAATCAGAAAGAAGTTTGCGACTCTCTTTTAAATACTAAATCAGGAATCTCTTTTGCAGAGGAATATAAAGAACATAATTTAAAAAGCAATGTACATGGGAAACCAAAAATAAAACTTGAAGATCATGTTGATAGAAAAGCTTTAAGATTTATGGGAAGTGGATCAGCATATAACTATGTGGCGATGAAGGAGGCAATACAAGATTCAGGTTTAAAAGATAATGATGTGAGCAATATATCTACAGGCATGGTAATGGGATCTGGGGGACCTTCGATTGAAAATGTAATTTTGGCAGCTGATAAGACGAGAGAGAAAAATCCAAAAAAAATGGGACCATTTATTGTTCCTAGAACCATGGCAAGTACAGCTTCGGCAACTCTGGCAGTTCCATTTAAAATAAAAGGAGTGAATTATACAATAAGCTCTGCTTGTGCAACTAGTGGACACTGTATTGGTAATGCCATGGAACTAATACAATTTGGAAAACAAAAAATTATTTTTGCAGGGGGTAGTGATGAAATACACTTTGCGATGACAGCAATGTTTGATGCTATGACGGCACTTTCTTCAAAATATAATGGGACACCACAAAAAGCTTCGAGGCCTTATGACAAAACTAGAGATGGTTTTGTAATAGCAGGTGGAGCAGGAGTGCTAGTTCTAGAAGAAATGGAATATGCAAAAGCTAGGGGAGCAAAAATTTATGCTGAACTAACTGGCTATGGAGCAACTTCAGATGGCTTTGATATGGTAGCGCCATCGGGAGAGGGGGCAGCAAGATGTATGAATTTAGCATTAAAAACAACTAGAAACAAAATTGACTATATAAATACACATGGTACATCAACGCCTGTAGGAGATATAACAGAATTAAAAGCAATTAAAGATGCTTTTAAAGATAGAATTCCAAAAATTAGTTCAACAAAATCATTATCTGGACATCCACTTGGAGCAGCTTCAGTGCATGAAGCGATCTACTCGTTGATAATGATGAAAAATAATTTTATTGCTGCATCTGCTAATATAAATGAAATGGATGATGAAGCAAAAAACTTCCCAATAGTTACTGAAGTTGAAAAAGATGTTTCACTAAACTCTGTGATGTCAAATAGTTTTGGTTTTGGAGGAACCAATGCTACCTTAGTTTTTGAAAAGGTATAATTATGAGCTTATTAAAAGGTAAGAAGGGTTTGATAATGGGTGTTGCTAATGAAAGGTCTATAGCCTGGGGCATTGCTAAAAGGCTTTCGGATAACGGGGCTGAGTTAGCTTTTACTTATTTAGGGGATGCTCTTAAAAAAAGAGTCACTCCTTTAGCCGAGTCTGTAAATTCTAAATTTTTACTTAATTGTAATGTTGAAAACAAAGAAGATATTGTAAAAACATTTAAAGATATAAAAAATAAATGGGAAAATCTTGATTTTGTTGTTCACGCAATTGCTTTTTCCGACAGAGGTGAATTATCAGGGGAATATATAAATACTTCTAGGGAAAATTTTGCAAAAAGTATGCTGGTCTCTTGTTTCTCTTTTACAGAAATAGCAAAAGAAGCCTCTCAAATTATGAAATCTGGCTCAAGTATGCTGACTTTAACATATGAATCAACAAAAGTGATTCCAAACTATAATGTGATGGGAGTGTGCAAAGCTGCTTTGGAGTCAAGTGTAAAATATATAGCTCGAGATCTTGGATCTAAGGGAATTAGAGTAAATGCTATAAGTGCTGGACCAATTAAAACTTTAGCAGCATCTGCGATAGGTGATGCAAAATTTTTATATAAATGGAGTGCCGATCATTCTCTTTTAAAGAGAAATGTCGATATAGATGACGTGGGTAAATCTGCTCTATACTTATTAAGTGATCTTGCTGGTGGTGTTACTGGTGAAATTCATTATGTGGATGCAGGCTACAATAAAGTAGGAATGCCAGATCCAAAAAATATAACTTAGTTTGCAAAATTTGCATACCTAATTGTCACACATAACAATAACAAATAAATCTATAAACTCTAAAACCTAAAAAGAAATTAAATGAAAAATTTTAATAAAATAGTTAAAGAAAAATTTAATATTTTTTTTGATTGGGTTAAGGGTGCAAAGTTAGTTGAACTAGATAGCTGTGATATATCTGAAGACCCAATAAGGCCTGATCTTGATATTAAATTTAGAACAAGTCATGGCAGAAAAATTTTTGGTGTAAAACATAATAATAAAATTTGTGCAATAATGTGTTTTGGTTTTACTAATGAAATACCCAGATCAATAGAAGAGTTTGACTTAATGACTAAAGATGCACATTTACAAAGTGCATGGAGAGATCAAAAAGTTGGAAGAATAGCAATTGCATACACTGTTTGGTCCAAAAAAAAAGGTGGAGGTAAATTAATTGTTAAAGAGGTATTCAAAATTATTAAAAAATCAAATCATCTTAATAGATTAGTTACTCTTTCCCCTTTAACTGACATGGCTAGAAATTTTCACTTAAGAAATGGAGCAAAAGAACTTAGTGTGAATGAAAATTCTCAAAATTTTGAATATAAAATTTAGACTGCTTCCTTTATTGAGAGTTTAACTTTACCTCTGTCAAATCCAATTACTTTGACTGAAACTTCATCGCCTTCTTTAACAACATCTGTAACCTTTTGAACTCTTTTAGCGGCTAGTTGAGAAATATGAACAAGCCCATCTTGTTTTCCCAAAAAGTTTACAAAAGCACCAAACTCCATAATTTTAACTACTTTGCCTTTATATGTTTTACCCATCTCTGGTTTGGCCACAAGATCATTAATCATTTGGACAGCTATCTTTCTAGTTTCCTCATTCGCAGCTGCTACTGTAACTTCACCTGAATCATTAACATCTACTTTTGCTCCAGATTTTTCTACTATTTCTCTTATAGTAGCGCCGCCCTTACCTATAACTGTGGCTATATCTTTTTTATCAACTTTTATAGTTTCCATTTTTGGAGTGTGCTTTCCAACTTCTTTTCTTGATGATTTGAGTGTTTTATTCATTTCATTTAAAATATGAATTCTACCTTCTTTTGCTTGAGCGAGAGCCTCTTCCATAATCTCAAAAGTAATTCCTGTAATTTTTATGTCCATTTGCAAAGAAGTAATTCCATCTTTCGTTCCAGCAACTTTAAAATCCATATCGCCTAAATGATCTTCATCTCCTAGAATATCTGACAGAATGGAGAATTTGTCTTTTTCCTTAATTAATCCCATCGCTATTCCAGCAACAGGTTGGGCTATAGGAACCGCTGCATCCATTAATGCTAAAGAGGATCCACAAACTGTAGCCATTGAAGAAGAACCATTAGATTCTGTAATTTCAGAAACGATTCTTAAAGTGTAAGGAAAATTTTCTTTTTTAGGGAGAGATGAATTTAAAGCTCTCCAAGCTAATTTTCCGTGACCTACTTCTCTTCTGCCTGTACCAATTCTACCTGTTTCCCCCACCGAAAATGGTGGAAAATTATAATGCAACATAAATCTTTTTCTTTGCAAACCTTCTAAACTCTCAACTCTTTGCTCGTCATCTGTCGTTCCTAATGTTGTTGTTACTAGAGCCTGAGTTTCTCCTCTAGTAAATAAAGCTGAACCGTGAGTTCTTGGCAAAATTCCAACTTCACATTTTATTGGCCTTACATCTGACAAGCCTCTTCCATCAATTCTTTTTTTACTTTTTAAAATTCTAGTTCTAACAATATCTTTCTCTAAATTTTTAAGCTGGAGCATTACCTCATGTTCTAATATATCTTCATTATCTTCGAATAAAGCCTTAGATTTTTCCCCTGCTAAACTAATTAAATTAGATCTTTTCTTTTTGTCTTTTTCTGAAAATGCTTTTTCTAAATCTTTTGTAAGTTCTTTCTGAATTTTCTTAGCAACTTTACTGTGATCTTTCTTCTCAACCTTCCAAGCTTCTTTAGAACATTTTTTTGCTAACTTTTCTATACCTTTAACCACCGAAACAAAGCTTTCGTGGCCAAACTTAACTGCTTCTAGCATTTCTTTTTCGGTCAAACCTGAAGCTTCTGACTCAACCATCAAAACAGCATCTTTTGTTCCGGCTACAACTAAGTCTAATTTAGAATTTTCTAGTTCTTTTTTGGTTGGATTTAAAACACACTTGCCGTCAATAAAACCAACTCTAGATGCACCTACTGGTCCCTTGAAAGGTAATCCTGAAATCGATAGAGCAGCTGAGCATGCTATTATTGATAGTACATCAGCTTCATTTTCATTATCGTATGAAAGCACTGTAGGTAAAACTTGCACTTCATTTCTAAAATCCTCAGGAAATAAAGGTCTGATCGGTCTATCAATTAATCTTGATATTAAAGTTTCTGACTCAGTTGGCCTTGCTTCTCTCTTGAAATAGCCACCTGGAATTTTTCCTGCAGCATAATATTTTTCCTGATAATTTACAGATAGAGGAAAGTAGTCCATTTCCGGATTAACTTTTTTAGCTCCTACAACTGTTGCAATAACAACAGTTTCTCCCCAAGTAGCAATTATAGCTCCATCTGCCTGACGAGCAACTTTCCCTGTCTCTAATATAATTTTCTTTCCACCAAAATCTATTTCTTCTTTAAATTGTTTAAACATTTATTTTCTTAAATTAAGTTTTTTTAAAATATCATTATATTTTTTTGGATCATTCTTACTAAGATAAACCAACAATCTCTTTCTCTGATTTACTGACTTTGTAAGACCACGAAAAGAATGTTTGTCTTTTTTAAACTTTTTAAAATGTTCTGAAAGCTTGTTAATCTTTTCACTTAACAGGCCAATTTGTACAGCGGTCGATCCTACATCTTTGTTATTTATTGCTAAAGATTTAATAAGTTCTTTTTTTGATTTCATTATTGTTTTGTTTAATTAGTTTTTCAATTCTTTCTGCATAATCAAAGGATTTATCTCCAACAAAATGTAGCTTGGGAAGAAATTTAATATCTAACTTCTTTGATAATGCCTTTCTAACAAGATAAGAAAATTCGGTCAAGGTATTAACTGTTTTTTCGATTTCTTTTCCGCCTAGGGGAATTACGTATGCTCTTGCAGATTTCAAGTCTGAACTCATTTTTACTTCGGTTATTGTTATTAAATTTGTATTAAAAGAGGGTATTTTTGCTTCATTTTTTAAGAAAATTTGTCCTAGGTTTTGTTTTATAAGTTCACCGACCCTTAATTTTCTGTGGTTAGGGCCAAAATTTGAAGAATTTTTAATCATGTATTTCCCGTCTTATGACGTCAATTGTATATGACTCGATTATATCTCTCTCTTTAAAATCTGCAAAATTTTTAAATGCTATTCCACATTCAAGGCCATTTTTAACCTCTTTGACCGCATTTTTTTCTCTAAAAATACTAACAATACTTCCTTCGTGAACAACTTTTCCTTCCCTTAGAATTCTAGCTTTTGAATTATTTTTGATCTCTCCTTCTGTAACTTTAGAGCCAGCAACCTTACCTGATTTAGATAGTTTAAATATTTTTAATATTTCTGCCATACCTTCTATTTTTTCTTTTCTATCTGGCTCTAGTAATCCTGATAAATTATTTTCAACAAATTCTATAGCTTTATAGATTATATTATAGAACTCAATTCTAACCTTATGAATTTCAGCAGATTTTTTTGCTTCCCTGTTAGGCTTTATGTTGTAACCAATAATAATAGCATTCGATGCTTTGGCTAAAGATACATCAGTCTCATTAATCATGCCGATATCAGATAAAATTATTTTAGGTTTTACTTCTGGGTGTTCTATTTTATTAATTGCATTTTTTAACGCTTCACTTGTACCCTGAACATCTGATTTCAAGATTATGTTTAGTTCTTTTTTTGTATTTTCATTATCAAAAAGATTCGTTTTATCTGGTGAAATAGTTATTTTGTTTTCTAACATTCCTGTTTTTTTAAAATCACTTATTTTTTTTGCCTCTTCTTCATTATCAACAACTCCAAACTCTTCTCCCACCTGAGCTTTTTCGCTAAGTCCGAGTATTTCTACAGGAGATGATGGGTAAGCACTATCAATTGTTTCACCATTATAATCTATCATTGCTCTAATTTTTCCAAAAGTATTTCCACAAATAAAATAATCGCCTCTTTTTAGTTCTCCGTTTGTAACTAAAATTGTTGCAACGGGTCCTTTGCCCTTGTCTATTTTAGCTTCTAGCACTACTCCATTAGCTTTGCCGGTTTTTGAAGCTTTTAAATCTAAAAGTTCAGATTGAAGAATTATGTTTTCTTTTAATTTATCTAAATTCTTTTTTGTTTTTGCAGAAACCTCTACGAACAAAGTGTCACCACTTAAACTTTCAGCAATTAATTCGTAGCGCATCAAATCATTTTTAATTTTTTCAATATTTGAATTCGGTAAATCACTCTTGTTAATTGCAACAATAATTGGAACTTTAGCAGCCTTTGCGTGTTGAATAGCTTCCACAGTCTGAGGTTTAACTCCATCATCTGCTGCAATAACTAAAACTACTATGTCTGTAACTTTTGACCCTCTTGCTCTCATTTCTGTAAATGCAGCATGACCAGGTGTGTCTATAAATGTGATCATTTTTTCTTTGCCGTCTGAAACTTGATATGCCCCTATGTGTTGAGTAATACCGCCATGCTCTCCGGATACCACATCTGTACTTCTCAAAGAATCTAGTAGGGATGTTTTTCCGTGGTCGACGTGGCCCATTATAGTTACTATAGGAGGTCTTGGTTTTAAGTTTGCCTTATCTAATTTTCTATCTTTTTCCAAATTAACCACTGGTGTTTTTTCTAGAACCGGATTGTGGCCAAACTCTTTAACTATATATTCAGCCGTATCCTTATCAATAGTATGGTTAATTGTTGCTTGAACTCCCATATTTAATAGAAATTTTATTATACCGCTGGATTGTTCTGCCATTCTATTTGAAAGCTCTTGTATGCTTATATTGTTTGGAATGTTTACGTCTCTTATTACTTTTTTAAATTCTTTTTTATCATCATCTTTTTTTATTTTTTTTTCTTTTTGTCTGGCTCTTTTTACAGACGCTAAACTTCTTTGTTTAATTTCAAATTCTTCTACATTCATTGCTCTTGAAATTGTAAGCTTTAATTCTCTTTTTGTGTCTATATTTTTATTTCTTTCTGTTGCTTTAGGTTTAGATTTAAAAGAGTCTTTTGTATCTGAGTGGATAAATCTTTTTGTTGCCTGTTGTTCTGCATATTTTCTAGAAAAATTTTTTCTTTGCGGTTTTTCTTGTGGTTTTGCAAAACCTTGCCCTGGTTTTTTAAAAAAATTACCCTGAGGTTTTTTCTTGAATACGTTAAATGCTTTTTTTTCAGGTTTTTTTCCAGTTTGTGGTAGGGATATTTTTTTCCCCACCCCACCAGATATAGTTAATGTTTTTTTCTTATTTTTTTCCATTATAATTAATCAGCAAAAACAATCTTTCTAGCATTCATTATTAAATTATCAGCCTCTTCTCTGGATAATGCAAAATCTTCTAGGTAACCGTTAATTTTAATTCTTTTACCCTTGATTTCATCAAAACCACCTATTAGTTCATCTGAGGACAGTTCGGCAAAATCTTTTAGTTTTTTGATATTTTTTTCTCCCAAAACAACAAGCATGCCTTGTGTCATTCCTTCTAAATTTAGCAATGCATCCTCTACTCCAAGATCTTTCAATTTTTTTGATACTTCGATTTTTTGTTTCTCTAAGCTTTCTGCTGCTCTCGAGATTAGTTCTTTAGCAGTATCCTCTTCTATTCCCTCAATTTTATGAATATCCTCCGGTTTAGATTGTGCAATTTCTTCAATACTTTGAAAGTTTTCTGAAACAAGAAGTTGGCCTAAAGTTTCATCAACTTCTAAATTTTTAACAAAATTTTCTGTTCTTTCTTTAAATTCAATCTGTCTTCTTTCTGAGTCTTCTTTATCCGTCAAAATATCGATTTCATAGCCTATTAACTTAGATGCCAACCTTACATTTTGTCCTCTTCTGCCTATTGCCTTACTAAGATTTTCTTCTGTTAGAATAACTTCTATCCTTTTATTTTGTTCATCTATCAAAACTTTCTGGATTTCTGCCGGGGATAATGACTCTGCAACTAAAGTTGGCAAATCTTCTGTCCACTTAATTATATCAATTTTTTCTCCTTGTAATTCATTTACTACAGTCTGAACTCTACTTCCTCTCATACCAACACAAGCTCCTACAGGATCAAGTGAAGAGTCTTTTGAGGATACTAAAATTTTTGCTCTACTTCCTGGATCTCGTGAAACAGATTTGACCTCTATGATGCCCTCGTAAATTTCGGGTACTTCCTGAAAAAACAATCTTGCTAAAAATTGAGGGTGAGCTCGGGATAAAAATATTTGATGACCTTTTGCATCTTGTTTTACGTCATGACAGTAAGCTTTAACTCTATCACCATTTTTTAATATCTCCCTTTGGATTAATTCTTCTTTTCTTATGATGCCCTCCGCTCTACCTAAATCTACTATGACATTGTTGTATTCCAGTCTTTTTATAACTCCGCTTATAATCTGTCCCTTTTTGTCTTTAAAATCTTCGTACTGTCTATTTTTCTCTGCCTCTCTCACTCTTTGCGAAATAACTTGTTTAGCACTTTGCGCTGCTATTCTTCCAAAATCTACTTGTGGTAATTCTTCATAAATTTTGTCTCCCAATTTAAAATTTTCACTTTTATTCTGATTTGAATTAGCATCCTTGAGCGATATTTCTCTTGCAGGGTCTTCTACTTTTTCAACAATCGTTAAGACTTTTTGTATCTTAATGCTTCCGCTTTTTCTATCAATTTGAGCCTCGATTTCATTGTCTGATCCAAATTTACTGTAAGCAGCCCTTTGAATTGCGGTCTCCATAGAGCTTAATATCAGCTCTTTATCTATAGATTTTTCATTGGCTACAGAGTCAACCACTCTTAAAAGTTCTTGTTTATCTAAACCTCTATTCAACATATTGTTTTTATTCCACCTAAAAAAAAATGGGCAAAAGCCCATTTTGTTCTTCCAGGTAACTTGGTATCTATGTAGTTTATATTTTGTCTTTTTTCAAGAATTACTTTTGAAAAATACCTATTTTATCAGTTTTTTCCCAAGAAAAAGAGCCATCTGATTCTGCTTTTCTACCAAAATGACCATAGGCAGCAGTACGTTCATAAATTGGTTTGTTCAACGACAACATTTCTCTTATGCCTCTAGGGCTTAAGTCAAAATTATCTTTGATTAATTTTTCCACATGCTTTGCTTTTTTTTCGTCACCATCAAAAAGATCTACATAAATTGATAATGGTTTAGAAACTCCTATGGCATAAGATAGTTGTATTAGACATTTACTGGCGATTTTAGAAGCAACTACATTTTTTGCAACATATCTGGCAGCATATGCCGCTGATCTATCAACTTTGCTTGGATCTTTCCCAGAAAAAGCTCCACCACCATGTGGTGCTGCACCACCATAAGTATCAACAATAATTTTTCTTCCTGTAAGACCGGTATCACCGTCAGGGCCTCCAATTATAAATTGACCTGTTGGGTTAACATAAAATTCTTCTTCTTTTAATCCTGAAAGCAAAGTCTTTGGAATTGCTTTTTCTAAATATACTCTTACAATTTCTTTAACTTCAGATTGATTAACCTTTGGGGAGTGCTGAGTGGAAATTACTACTGATGTAACTTTAACTGGATTGCCATTTTCATATTTCATTGTAACCTGACTTTTTGAATCTGGTTCTAACTTATCAGCAACGCCCTTTTTTCTATCTGAGGCCATCAATTCTAAAATTTTATGAGAATAATAAATTGGGGCTGGCATTAAAACTTCGGTTTCATTACAAGCATAACCAAACATTATGCCTTGGTCGCCTGCGCCCTCATCTTTATTTCCTTTGGGGTCAACACCCATAGCTATATCTGAAGATTGAGAATGAAGGTGGATATCAATGTTACAGTTTTTCCAATGAAAACCCTTTTGTTCATATCCTATATCTTTGATACAGCCACGAACTTTTTCTATTAATTCATCTTTTTTTATCTCTGGACCTCTGGTTTCTCCTGCCAAAACGACTTTGTTTGTTGTTGTAAGAGTTTCACAAGCTACTCTTGCATGAGGATCTTTGGATATATAAGTATCGACAACCATGTCTGAAATCCGATCACAAACTTTATCTGGATGTCCTTCAGACACCGACTCGCTAGTAAAAAAATAATTATTAGACTTCATTAAATTTTAAATTTACGTAGTATAAAAAATATGAAGACATATGTAATTAAAAGCAAATAAAATATCAAACTTTTTTTATTTTGTTTTTTTGTAGATTCAATTACCGGTAGTTCTAGCTCAATATTACCAGCCTCAAAGGGTTCTAAAGATTTAATCACTTTTCCATTGGGGTCTATGAATACGCTTTTACCTTTGTTTGCAGATCTTATTAAAAATTTTCTCGATTCTATTGATCTAAAAATTGACTTTGCAAAATGTTGGTGGGGTCCGATGCTTTCTCCAAACCACGCATCTTCTGAGATGTTTACAATAAAGTTAGATTTTTCAGTATTATTTTTTATTAAATTGGGAAAAATAATTTCATAACAAATTAAAGGTAATAATTTTAGTTTACTCTCGCCAAAGTTAAATTCTAATAGAGATTTTCCTTTTCCTTTTGAAAAAGACGAATACCCTGGTGTGATTTTCTTTAAACCAAATTTGGTTAGTAAGTTTTCAAACGGCAAAAATTCACCGAATGGTACCAGTTTCTTTTTGTCATACTGGGCTACAATATTAAAATTATTATCAATCAATATCATGCTATTAAAATATTTTTCTTTTTCCTTATATTTTTTTATTGTATTCGCACCCAATATTATAAAATGATTTTCAGAAAAATTTTTTTTAAATAAAGATTTAATTTCATTATCATCCTTTATATCTGAAAAATTTTCACTCATAAAAGTTCCTTCTGGCCAAACAAAAATAGTTTTTTTATTTTTTTCTGGTTCGCTCAGTTTTATAAGTCTTAAGGCTACATCTTTTGGATACTTAAATTCTGATAATTTCAAACCAGCTGTTACAATTTTAAAATTAACACTTTTGTTTGTTTTGTTTATATTTCTTTCTGCGGTATTTATTTTGTAAGAACCATAAAAATAATTTGAAAAAAATAACACCACAAGAATACCTAAGGTAAAATATTTATTTAAATTTTTAAAAAAAAGTGCAGCTGGGAAAAAGAAAAGTGTGATAACAACTAAATTTAAAGAAAAAAAACCTAAACTTTCAATTAATTGTAAATTTTCAACAGTAGATGAGAAGCTGTAGATCCAAAGATTCCATGGAAAACCTGTGAAAACTATACTCCTAGCAAAATCTCCCAAACCAAAAAGAAAACCAATTAAGAAAATAGATGATATTTTTTCATTTATTAGGTATGCGGCCAAAATTATAGGTATAGAAAAAAATAATGATAAAAAAAGAGGAATTAAAATTAATCCAAATGGTATGAAAATTTTGAAGGCATCATCAAAGGTCATCGAATAAATAATCCAATAGAGACCAAAGAAAAAAAAGCCAAAGCCATACGATGTTCCCAAAATAAATAAATTTTTAACAAACGGTTTTTTTCTATAAATACTTTTAGATTTTTTTTTAACATAAACTATTAACCAAAAAAGAACTGATAATGAAATAAAATTTATAAAAAAAAAATTGAAAGGCTGAAAGCTAAAGACCGATAAGCCTCCTAAAATTATGGGAAAAAAAAACAAAATAAAAAATCTTTTATTAAAAAAATTTATCATTTTGAATTTTTAATTTTATTTAAAATTTTATTTTCTAGTTTATTCATTTTATAAAAATCTTTGTTTCTATGATGTCTATAGCCAATCAAATGAAGAAAGCCATGTATCCAAAGCTTATTGAAATCTGTTAGAAAATCTTTTTTTTTTCTTTTATGAATTTTGTAATAATTTAAAATTACATCACCCAAATAGGCATTATTATTTTTACTTATTTTTTTTTTTAATTCTTCTTGTTTGTAAAAAGGAAAAGACAAAACATCGGTGGTCTTGTTTTTGTTTCTGAATTTTTTATTTAAATTTTGTATCCCCTTGTTACCCGTTAATAGTATCGAAAAAACTATTTTTTTATTTTTAAGAAAAGGTATTAAATTTTTTATATTTTTTGTTTTACTTTTTAAGTATTTTTGAGGATTTGAAATATATTTTTTCCACTTTTTTTCTTGAACGAATACATCAATTTTTATCATCAATTTTTTTTTGATAGGCTTTAACTATTTTTGCAACTAGAGGATGTCTTGCCACATCATTGTGGTCGAATTCTACAAATTTAACTTCTTTGACTTCTTCCAAAATTCTTTTAGTTTTTAATAGTCCTGAATCATTTTTATTCATTAAATCAATTTGTGATGGATCGCCATTTACTACAAGCTTAGAGTTTTCACCTATTCTAGTTAGAAACATTTTTATCTGCGTTAGCGATGCATTCTGAGCTTCGTCTAATATTGCAAAAGAATTCTTTAAAGTTCTTCCTCTCATAAATGCTAATGGTGCTATTTCTATTTCGCCTGTTTCTATTTTTTTTTGAATTTTTTCAAAACCAAATAAATCATATAATGCATCATAAAGGGGTCTCAAATATGGATCCACTTTATCCTTCATATCGCCAGGTAAAAAACCTAATCTTTCACCTGCTTCAACTGCTGGTCTAGACAAGATCACTCTTTCAACCTTTTTTTCCATTAACATTTTTACAGCAACCGATACGGCCAGATAACTTTTTCCGGTTCCAGCAGGGCCTAAAGATATAACTATTTTTTCATTTATTAATGCTTCTAAATATTCAGATTGTTTTTTAGATCTAGGTACAACTGACCTTTTTGGTGTTTTAATTATTTGCCCCAAAGGTCTTACATTATTTTTGTTTTTTTCATTCGTATCGTACATATTATTTTTAATTGAAGAAATTATATCACCATTTTCAATCGAATTGGTAATGAGAAATTTATTTGCTAAATATTTTAGAGATTCTGAAAGGCTTAAAATGGAGTCATTATTCCCTTTTGCTGTAATTGAATTTCCTCTAAAAAAAAGCTTTGTATTTGTCAATTTTTCCAGTTCGGTTAAGTTAGTATTAAATTCTCCAACAACTGCCATTAACATTTTGTTATCAAAGATTTTTATATTGAGGGTTTTATTATCTATTTTTTTTATTAAAATTTGTTTTTCTAAATTTTTTGCCTCTAACATTATGCAGCAACCCCTTTGTTTGGGTTTCTTTTAAATCCAAATAAAGAATTTTGATTACAATCCTTAATTTCAACATCTATAATTTTTCCTACATCTTGTTCCATTGCATCGAAATATACCGGGGTTAACTCATAGGTTCTTCCAAAAAATTTATTCTGATTTTTAAGTCTGTTTTCAACTAAAACTTCCTTGAACTTTCCTATAGCTTGTCTGTTTTTCTTTTTTTGTATTTCTTCAAGAAGATTTTGAAGAATTATGAGTCTTTTTTTTTGGATTTCATTATCAACAGAATTTAAACTTGAAGCGGGTGTACCAGGCCTCTTGTTGTATATAAATGAAAATGAATTTATAAAATTAACTTTTTTAATTAAATCAATAGTTTCCTCAAAATCCTCATCACTTTCACCTGGATAACCAACAATAAAATCGCTTGAAAATTCTATATTAGGTGAAATGTTTTTCATTTTTTTAATCGTGGACAAATACTGTTCTCTTGTATATTTCCGGTTCATTTTTTTTAAAATTTTATTCGAGCCGCTCTGTGCTGGCAAATGAAGGAAAGGCATAAGCTTTTTTACATCTTTATAACAATTTATTAAATCATCTGTCATGTCAGTAGGGTGCGAGGTTGTGTATCTGATTCTTTTTAAATTTTCTATTTTGTTAAGTTCTCTAATTAAATCAGATAATTTAAAATTTTTATTTCCCGATTTGTAACTATATGCATTAACATTTTGACCCAAAAGCACAATTTCTTTTACACCATTTGAGGTTAATTTATTTGCTTCATCTATAATTTCATTTAATGACCTTGAGTATTCAGCTCCTCTTGTGTACGGCACTACACAAAAATTGCAAAACTTATTACAACCTTCTTGGATTGTTATAAAAGATGAAACTTTAGAATCAAAATTTTCTAAAGTATTTAATTTATCAAATTTTTCTATTACGTCAAAATCTGTAAAGTTTAATCTTGATTTTTTTTTATCAATCTCCATTAAAATTTTTGGAATATTTTGATATGACTGTGGGCCTACTACTGCATCAATATAACGTTCTCTTTTGAGCATCTCATCATTTTCTGCTTGGGCAACACATCCTGTAATCAACACTATTGGTTTTTTTTTATTTCTATATTTTTTTTTTAGTCTGCCTATGTCATGATAAACTTTTTCTGTTGCCTTTTCTCTTATATGACATGTATTTAAGATATAACAGTCTGTGTTCTCTAAGTTCTCAGATTTTTTGTAACCAGTTTTTTTCACCAGGTCGGCTATACGATTGCTATCGTATTCGTTCATTTGACAGCCAAAAGTTTTAATAAAAAAATTTTTTTGCAAGTTTCTAATTCTTTTTAATCTTTGATGCGTATAGTTCTAGTTTGTGATCAACTAATTCATAGCCTAATCTTTGAGCAACCTTTTTTTGTAACTTTTCGATATCTTTATCTACGAATTCGATTATCTCTCCAGTTTTGATGTCTATTAAGTGGTCATGATGCTCGTCTGTCAATGGCTCGTATCTGGATTTGCCTTCTTTAAAATCATGCCGCTCTATTATTCCTGCTTCTTCAAAAAGTTTTACGGTTCTATAAACTGTGGCAATACTAATATTTTTATCAAGTAAGTTTACCCTTTTATGTAACTCATCAACATCCGGGTGATCTTTTGAACCGTAAGTCTCCTTTGAATCAGACATTACTTTAGCAATTAAACGCCTCTGTTCAGTTAGTCTAACTCCTTTACTTTTGCACTTATCTTCAATTTTGCTCATTTTAAAAATACAATTTATCTCAAATACACAGGTTTAATCAATTTATTTTGTAAAAGATTTTTATTAATTAATAACTCAATATTTTTAAGGTCAAATTTGCCTAATTGTGTATCTCTATATCCGTAGATTTTTACACCTTTGGAGATTTTAATGCCTTTAGCAATTGCAAGTGAAATCCTTATACCCGAAAAGCTACCAGGGCCTGTGTTTACTATAACAGAAAAATTTTTATCAATATTTCCATTTTTTTCTCTAATAAAGTTGAATATGTTGTTCACAAGTAACTCATTATTTTTTATATTAGTTTGAAATTTTTTATTAAAAAAATTATTATTTAATCTTAAACCAATTGAATTATTTTTGCCTGTGAAATTTATTATTAAAAAATCTTTTATCATTTTATCATTTATAGTTTTTTTTATCATTATGGACAATTCATATTCTAAAGAAAAAATAGTTGATGATAACGGTATCATATCTATTATGTATCATCGTTTTGAAGAAAATAAGTACCCTTCTACTAATATAAGAGTCGATGATTTTATGTCACACATTGAAATAATTAAAGATTCTGGCTTTCAATTTATATCCTCTGAAGAATTCAAAAATCATATAAATTTAAAAAATAAGAAAAAAATGATTTTGTTAACAATTGACGATGGTTTTCTATCATTTTACAAAAATGCATGGCCAATATTAAAAAGAGAGAAAATACCCTTTATAATTTTTGTAAATACAGAAAGTATTGGTTCTTCTGGCTACATGAGTTGGGATCAAATAAAAGAAATTTCTAAATTTGATTTTGTACATATAGGTAATCACAGCCATTCTCATGGTTATCTTGTAGATAAAAGCGATAAAGAAATTGAAAAAGACATAAGGATATCTATCAAGCTCTTTGAAGATAGATTAAATCATAAAACCAAATTCTTTGCATACCCATTTGGAGAATATAAAAATTCATATAAGCAAATTGTTAAAGACTTAGGATTTGAATATGGGTTTGGCCAACACTCTGGAGTTATAGACTTCAGTAAAAATAAATTTGAATTGCCAAGATTTCCTATTAATGAAAAATATGGAGAGATCAAAAGGTTTAAAAGGCTTCTTAAAACTATTCCATTTCCTTTCAAAAAAATTTATCCTGACGAAAAATATTTAAATAAAAAAAATAATCCACCTGATGTTAAAATAATTTTTTACGAAGATGGTCCTGATTTAAAAAATATAAGCTGTTATTCCAATGAACAAGACAGATGGAGAAAATCAAAAATAGAGTTGCCAAGTAAAAATGAGCTAAAAATAATTTTAGATGGAAAATTTACTACTGAAAGGGGGAGGATTAATTGCTCCCTAAGAGAAAATAACGGGAATTGGAGATGGTTAGGAATTCAATTTGTTATATCAGACTTATAGAGACTATAAGGTTAAAGTTGATTCCTTATTTCTATTCATCAAGATTGAATTATCAAAATCAGTTAGTTGATTTTGATTTATAATATTTGTTAAAGTTTTTACATATTCTTTGCCTGTGGCCGCATAACTTTCTAGGTAAACAACTAAGTCTAATCCAGATATTTTTTTATTATCTTTTCTTAAATTTGCTCTTTTTTCTCTGAGTTCTCGATATGCCTTATGTGTATTTAAATTTCTTTGATAAGCTACAATTGAAGAACGAAGCATAGGAAACTTAAGAACTTTGTGATCTGAACCTTTGCTATCTTTTGGTTTTATTCCATCTTTTCCATATGTCCATTGACCAAACATAGCGTTTCCCTGTAAAGCAAATCTTGATGTTCCCCATCCGCTTTCTTTTGCGGCCTGAGCTATAGCTAAAGATGTGGGCACTATATCCATTCTTAATTTTAATTCTGAAAAATCTTCGTTTTTAATTTGATAGTCTTCAAAACGTCTCTTTAACCAACGTTTTTCCCCCATTGAATTTACAGGTTTTTTTAAAATTTTAAATAGCTTTGCTCTATTATCTAAAATTTTACTATTTTCATCAATTATTAAGGGTAAAATTATTTTTATAAAAGTATTCTTTCTTTTTGTTGTACTTTTAATATTTTTCAGATCTGGTGGAAGTTTTGATAAATAAACAGGTTTGACATTTTCTCCTAGTCTAATTGTTTTTAAATCGTACTTAAGATTCTCGAATAGATTTAGAGTGATCCTTGTGTCAAGACTAACATTATTATCTTCGTATCTATTTTTCTTTGTCTTATCTTGAAATTCTTTTCCAGCATATAATTTTTTCTTAGATTTGTATTCTTTTGCTACGTACGAAAATTTTATCTCATTTGTAACAGTTTTTATATAGGGTCTAACACTAAATAAACTGACCACAAAAACTATTAAACTACAAGTTACAAAAATATTTGTTAAAACCTGTTCTTTAAATTTTATTTCAGCAATTTTTTTCTTAGTATAACTTTGATCGGGTAGTCTAACCTTGTTTTTTAATAAAATTAATTCAATCTGTGATGTGGTAAGCTTTTTTTTAGAAGCTAAATAAGATTTAATTTCCTTAATCTTATAAAGCTTAGATAGCTCAATGAGTTGGTCTCTGTAGGGTATATTTTTTTTCATTTATAAATCTAAATGGCTTCTACTGAGTTCACACCTTTAACATAATGTTTTAACAAATTTTGCACACCTTGTTTTAATGTCATCATGGAACTAGGACAGCCAACACAACTACCTCTTAGTTCTACTTTTACGACTCCATTTTCAAATGATACAAACTTTATATCTCCTCCGTCCCTTGCCACTGCTGGTTTAATTTTTGTTTCTAGAACATCATTTATTTGTTGTATTGTTTCATCTTTAATTTCATTGTTTTTTGCTATTGATTTTTCTTTTTCTTTAAAAAGAATTGGTTTTTTATTAGTTTGAAAATAATCATTCAAATGAGAAATTATTGAGGGTTTGATTGTTTCCCAACTTGCTTTTTCCTCTTTTTTTACACTTAAAAAATTATTTGATACTAAAATTAATTCAACACCATCGATTTTTAATAAACTTTTAATAAAATTATTTTTTATTTCTCCAATTTTAATTTTCTGAAATTCTTGAGTTCCTACCTCTGAAATTTTATTTTCGGAGAGAAATTTTATTGCATTAGGATTGGGAGTGTTTTCAATCTGAATCATATTTCTATAATATCACAACATAAAAAAAAATTGCAATTATATTGTTATAAAAAACCAACGATTTCTTTGACTTCTTTTAAGTTTTTTTCTGCAATTAATTTGGCTTTGTTTGTTCCTTCTTCCAATACTTTTTTTAAATAGGTTTCGTCTTGTTTTAGTTTTTTTATTTCTTTTCCGATCGGACATATTGTAGAAACTAAAAGGTCAGATAATTCTCCTTTAAATTTAGAAAAATCTTTGCCTTTCATAATTTTTAAAGTTTCTTCTAAAGTTTTACCGGTTATAAATGAATATATATTTAAAAGATTTAAAGCTTCGGGTCTTTTATCAAGATCCGAAGTTTTTTCAGGAATAGGTAAAGAATCTGTTTTGGCTTTTTTAATTTTTTTTTTTATTTCATCTTCAGTGTCTTGTAAATCAATCCTTGAATAATCTGACTCATCTGATTTACTCATTTTTTTCTGTCCGTCCCTAAGACTCATAACTCTTGAAAGTTTTTTTTGAATAAGTGGTTCGGGTAAAGGAAAAAAATTTTCACTTTTAAAATCGTTATTAAATTTTTGTGCAATATCTCTGGCTAGCTCCAGGTGTTGTTTTTGATCATCTCCCACGGGAACATGGGTTGCTTTGTAAAGCAATATGTCTGCTGCCATAAGGTTTGGATAAATATAAAGGCCAACACTTGCGTTTTCTTTATTTGAACCAGCCTTTTCTTTAAATTGAGTCATACGGTTCATCCAGCCAACTCTAGATACGCAATTTAATATCCATGCTAATTCGCTATGTCCACTTACAGAAGATTGATTAAATATTATACTTTTTTTAAAATCTAAACCACAAGCTAAAAATCCAGCAGTTGTTTCCAAAATATTTTTTCTTAGTTCTTTTGGGTCCTTAAATACAGTTATTGCATGTAAATCTACAACGCAATAAATAGATAACATTTTTTTTTGCAAATCGACAAAATTTTTAATTGCCCCCAAGTAATTTCCTAGATGCAAGTTACCAGTAGGCTGAACACCCGAAAATACTAATTCTTTATGTTTTTTGTTCATTTTAACTTGTAACTCTTTAAATCTAGTACTCCCAAAAGATTTGCTGCAAATAGATATATACCTGCTGATAAGCCTACCACAATTAGTAAATAAATTAATTTAAAATTATAACTGTATTCAAACTTATCCTCAAAATAATCTAAACTAAAATAGAGGAAAAAACACATTAGAATTACCGCAAATGAAATTTTTAGAAGTTTTAATAATGTTTTATTTTCGAAGTTAATAAATTTTTTTTTATTTAATAAATAAAAATAAGTTAGAACAGCTACCCATGTAGAGATAGAGGTGGCTATAGGTATTATTATAAATCCATATTTTTTAAATAAAGAAACACTAATTAAAATGTTAATCAGCATAGTTATGAGGGATATATAAAATGGTGTTTTTGTATTGTCCCTTGCAAAATAAAAATTTGACAAAACTTTAATCAAAGCAAACGCTGGTACGCCTAAAGCAAAAAAGGTTAAGGCTGAAGATGTATAAATAACGTCTACGGTGTCAAAAGAACCGTATCCAAATAAAGAACTTACTATTTCTTTAGATGCCATTAGTAGAGCAAATGTCGCTGGAAGGGAAAGTAGCAACGACAATTCTATTGATTTGTTTTGTATAGTATTTACAGAAATTTCATCTTTCATTTTTATACTCTTCGCAAGACTGGGTAGGGCTACTGTTCCTACAGCGATACCAGCAATTGCTAAATTAATCTGATAAATTCTGTCTGCATAATATAAATATGAGACCGCTCCAGTTTGGAAAGATGCAATTATGGTTCCGATAAGTATATTAATCTGTGTTATACCTGAAGAAAAAATACTTGGTAAAAGTTTTTTAAAAAAATTTTTTAAACTTTCTCTAATCCTAAAATTCAATTTAACTGATGGAAAATAGAATTTTCTAGTAAAGATTATAAGAATAATTAACTGAAGTATCCCTGCAAGGGTAACCCCAATAGATAAGTTATGTGCATAATTTTGATTCAGATAAAAAGAAAGAAACATGGATAAAATCAATACAATATTAAGTACGATTGGCGCTGCTGCTGCAGCTGCAAATTTATTATTTGTATTAAGTATTCCTGACAGAAAGGAAGACAAACTCACAAAAAGTAAAAATGGAAATGTGATTCTAGTAAACTCTGTAGCCAAACTAAACTTTTCAGGATCATTATAAAAGCCTGGCGCTATTAGATAGACTAGGAAGGGAGTAAATATTTCTATAACTAAAACTAAAAGAATTAAAAAAAAAAGAAGTAAATTAAAAACCTCGTTTGCGAATTTTTTACCCTCTTCTTCTCCCTTAAGTTTTTCCTCTGTATAACTTGGTATGAACGCGGCATTAAATGTACCTTCAGCAAATAATCTTCTGAATGTGTTTGGAAGTCTGAATGCGACAAAAAAAGCGTCGGCATACATGCTTGTACCGAGAAAAATTGCTATCAAAATATCCCTGAGGTAGCCTAAAACTCTGCTTAGCAGGGTATAAAAACTAAAAACTGATGTTGAAGACAATAAATTCATAATTAAGACAAATTATTAGTGATTTAATATCATTTATATTACATACTTAAATTTTAATGACAAAAAAATCAAAAATTGATCATTACACAGATAAAG
>MDTB01210950.1_pt1 | contig 21624 bp, 14 predicted proteins | sample 811161 | NCBI WGS metagenome assembly MDTB01 (sample SAMN05326650, study PRJNA326480) | marine metagenome | isolation source: seawater | place: Mediterranean Sea | collected 2009 | reverse complement strand
TGCTACTGGCCTTAGCAGCACGTCTGTAGTTAAGTATTACCTCATTAAAATGCGGCACAATGGCTTAATCCGTTATGCTAATAACACTGCAAGAACCTTACGAGTTACTGACGAAGGAAAAGAGGTGTTCCGTGTCAAATAGCGATTTAGTAGAGCGCATTGAAAAAGGGTACGGCGACTTAGACCGCGATTCAGTGCGTGACTTAGTGAAAGATGGCAAGTGGTCAGTCCAGGAAAACATCGACAAGCAGTTAGTTGTACGCGATGAGTCTGGTCATGTCGTTAAAGGCTCTCGATTTCCAACCAGTAAGATGCACGAGAACATGAAGCTGCTTCGCACTCAGTTGATGGACCAGATAATGGAAGAAGGTCATGCTGATTTATGGTACGGAAGCTTGATGCAAGCGGTACAGAGCCGTGACGCACAGGCATTAACCATTTGGCGCGACACATTCTTAGGTAAGCCGTCTGAAGTGCAGGAAGAAGTAGACGTAATGGACGTAGTCGCGTTGCTCCAGAAGTCAATGCGAGTAGTTGATGTTACCTAAAAAGAAGGAAGACTGGTATCACCCGCTTTGGGAAGCCATGATGCCGGGAAAAGTAGCTTACGAGCCGTTTACTTGGCAAGAAGACCTTATTCACATCCCTGCGTCAGACCCGTTAAAGCACACAAGGATGATTGGCGCTTGCGGAAGACGTAGTGGTAAGACTACTGCCATTGTTGCAGAGGTTGTACGTGAAGCATTTACTGAAAGACGTGATGGTTCAAAGATACACCGCCCTTCAATGGTGTACGTTATCGCTCCTAACTATGAGCTTGCCATGAAAATTTGGGAACCTATCTGGGAATTGTTCGTTCCAGACCACGGACCCCTTACTCAACTCAAAAAAGGCCATGACAAGCAAAGAAAAATCATAGATTTAGCGCATGGTGGGCGAATTCAGGCCAAAACAGCAGACGATCCTAAGTCTTTGCAGGGTGATAGGGTTACCGCAGCCTTTGTTGACGAGGCACATGACATTAATGAAGAAGCATGGGCAAACTTTATGCCCGCATTAACAGATTCTAAGGGGGTACTGCGAGCAATCGGTATTGCTAAAGGCAAAAGTCGCTTTCGCTCCTACTTTCAGCGTGGATTAGACACTAATGAAGACCGTTTTAATGCATTTTCAGTTGCATCTACAGAAAATCCGTATATTGACCCTCAAGAATTAGAGTTGATGCGTGAAGACCTGACTGATAACGAGTTCAAGCAACAGTATTTAGCTGAGTGGGCAGAAGATGATGGGCAAGTCTTTAAAAGCAACGACGAATTGTTTGATGTAGAAGACTGGCAAATTTTTGACGGGCCGTTTTTGATGGGCTTAGACATTGGAAAGCTAAACGACTACACCGTTGCGTATGTAGTAGACATCCCAACCATGTCAGTTGTAGCTATGGACAGATTCAGTGGTCTTGATTACACAGTGCTTGTACCTCGCGTGACAAACCTGTTTCATTCGTTTGCATGTCAGACAATTCACACTGATGCGTCTGGTGTAGGTGAGCCTGTAGTCGATATGTTGCGCCGTGAAGGGTGCTCAGTGTCGCCATTTAAATTTACAAACCAATCAAAGGCAAAGATAATCTCTGGGTTAGCTGCCGAAATCGAGCATAAGAGAGTACACTTCTTAAAGAACGACGAACAATTGCGTAAAGAATTAAATCTTTATGAGGGTAAAGTTATGGCAGGTGGACAGATTAGATACTCTGCTCCAGTCGGGTATCATGACGATTGCGTAATAGCATTAGCTCTGGCTGTTGAAAAAGCAAAGAAGCGACGCAATACATCGCGTGGAGCGAACGCTGGTTCGTATTTAACTTTTTCAGAATCTGAACCCTGGATGCGGAGGTGGTAAATGGTATCTACAGAATACGAATCATATGACTCTATGGACAATGATTTTAATAGATTCCTCATGCTTAAGCGTGAAGTGTACGGAAACTACTTTGCAGCCGTAGACTTAGACAACGATTATTACAATCTTGATTATCCAAACAAGACGCAGATTATTCCAAGAGAATGGATTCAGCAGGGTATCGGCGCAACGATACCACCCACCGCACGTAATGCTGTCGATAACCTTGCTGACCATATTTTGACTACGCCACATATTTTTGTGCCCGCTCGCCCAACTAACTCTGAGCAACAACAAGAACAAGACCTAGCTGAACGGAAGCGTCAGTTTTTACGTTCATTCTGGGACCAAGTAAAAATTCAACAAGGCGACCCTATTTCGCAAGGCAAAAAGAAACTGATTAAAGACGGTCGTATTATTCTTAAAAAGGCGTTACGTTGGGATTTAGTACCTGACCCTCCTAGCGATGATGCGTCACGGAAAGAAAAACTAGCGTACAGACGCGAACTAAAAAAGCTAGGTGAGTCTGAATTTTTGTGGAGCATAATGAATTGCCCTACAGAAACAATCATTGAAGACCCTAGTGATTGCTATGACCCTAAGTATGTATACGAGTTTTATAAAATATACGCTGGCGATGCACGTCGCATGTATGGATTGGATGATCACCTTGCCGACTATAAAGACACAGACAAAGTGGAATACGTCGAGATGTGGACAAAGCCTCATGGTGACAGCCCCGGCGAGTACGTAATTTGGTGTAAGGGTGAGCGTGTTCACGAAGGTATTAATCCATACCATTGGGAAACTGCACGTTCGACAGAAGAAAACCCTGTGTACTCAGGCTATGTACCATACGTTATTCGAGATTCTGGATGGGGAGAAATTTCTGCTGAAGCTAAACCAGAAGAAAAGTACGTAGGCATTCTGCGTTATGTACATCCAATGCTTGAAACTGAAGCTAGACAGCTTACAGCCGTTGACATCCAAATGAGATTTTCTACATTTGCTCCAGTTATTACTAAAAATATTTCTGAAGACAACGATGCACCAATTGAGATTGGCCCTGGAAAGCGCATTAATCTTATGGATGATCAGGAAATTAGATTTGAAAGTCTTCCTGAAATTCCAATGAGTGCCTTTAATTTAATTAACAAAGTACACGATTACACTAACGAATTATCTAAAGCAAGTATTTTGTCTGGTAATGTGCAGCGTGGAGTAGAGACTGCTACTGAAGCTGACATGAATGTGCGTAACGCCGCAGCTAAGCTAGAAGGTCCAAATAACTCATTGCGTTCGGCAGTAACAGTAATGAATCGTCGTATTTTGCAATGTATTGAAAATATTTTAGAAGCTCCAGTTACTGTGTTCGGAGGTATTAAAGGTGCGCCTAGTTCAATTAGTATTAAACCAAATGAGATATCTGGGTATTATGAAACCTACGTGGAATTCTATACTTCAGACCAAGCGGCCCTCGATGCAAGAAATGCTCGACTCTGGGCTGACTTATACGCCGTCTACCAAGGAACCCTTTCACCTCAAACCGCAATGGAGAAGGGTGGTATTGAAAACCCACAAGAAGAAATGATGAAGGCTGCAGTAGCTCGATTGTTCTTGTCCGAACCTGCAGAGCAAGTGCGTACACTTATGATGTTGCAAGGACTTAATACAACTGCTGAAGATGTGTTAATTTCATATAGAAACAACTTACTTGGGGAGTCATTAAACGAAATGCCCGGAGGCGCACCTACGCAAAACCAGCGACCGTCTATGCAGCAGATGTTTGACCCAACACAACCTGTTGTTGAAGAAGCGCAAGAGAATGTACAGGTAGACCAAATACAGGAGATGTTTAGATAATGGCTGGTGAATTATCAAATGCAATGCATGAAGTAGCCGCTTCTGCGTTAGCATTAAACTCTAAAGCACTGCTTTACATTGCGGATGCGTTTGCAACTGAAGATTATATTGATTTAACAAAATGGTCATTTGAAGAAATGTATCAAGTATTTGACGCACATGGGCATGGAAATGACTTACGATATTGTCAGGATGAATTTTGCTTACAGGCTAGAGGTGTAATAAATAACATCGTTGCTGAACAAACACAAGCAATTCAATCATCGCTCTTGCAATCTCAAGGGGGTCGCTAATGACTGCTGCTGAATTCTTAAAAAAATTACGTGCGGCTATTAATGCTGAAAGTAAAAGACACCATAAACAAACTGACGCCCCACAAAAATGGAGTCCAATAAAAGATGAGCAATTTAATGAATTGCTTACTAATAATAACGAATTCTCTATTGAAGAAATAAATGGAGCCTTAGCAGCGATATCAGAACTTGATGCAAGTAATGAAATATTTAATAATCTTCAAACTACACTAATTGAGTCTATTGAACGTCCTGGAAAAACAATAATGTGGTATCCAGATCGAGATTGGGAATTATCTACTCCGTGGTCTGAAATAATAATCGGTGGTGGCATTACTGAAGAAATTGGTAATGGTAAATGGTCTTCGTTTCAAGATAAATATCTTCCTATCACTAACGGGAGATTTGAATTACCTGATAATTTTTCACCAACAAAAGGTGCTGACCTTGAATTAGATAAAGAAATTATTAGAGATATTCAAAGTAAAGCTAAGTCAATACAAGACGCATTAAAACAAAATTATCTTGCTCAATTGCGGATTAATCCTAATGCTACAGATGATGAAATATTTAGATCGCTATTGCTTGGAGGACCAAGCGGTTTGCTTGAATCTGATGTTTCTGGGATTAGTACAGGTAGCTTATTAGACTATTTGCCTGAATTAATAATGCCTCAAACAATAGAAGCTTATCAAGGTGGAGCTACAGGAGGAAGATTCCCTGACGGCACACCTTCAAGTATTATAGGTGATACGTATACTGACAGCGCAGGTAATGTAAGAAACAACAATAGTTACAGGCCCGGAACTGCAGATATTCCTCATGTTGTTACAAATCGTAATGGTAAAGAAACATACTACGATGAAAACTGGCAAGAAGTTCCAGCACCGCGTAAAGATGTAGGCCCTGTTGCCTTTGAACCTGATTCTCGGTATTTTGAGCGCGATCCTGTTACTGGCGAATGGAAATTAAATGAAGCATTAAGCAATCTGCCATTAGGTGAACAGGCTCAATTTGATAATAGATTTAAATTAGCTGAAGAAGCAATGTCTAATATTCAAAAAGGTGGTCAACTAGGAATAAACTTTGCTGCACAAGATTTAAAAGGACGAGAATATCTTGACGATATGCTTCGAGATCCCGGCATGTCTCTTGCGCGTATGGCTAATTTTCGTGGTGACCCTCAATGGAAAGGTGGTCGATTTGGAGGTGTAAGCGCTGCAGACAGATTTAACGATTATCAAAATTATTATGGCGGTTTAAACGAACAGCTTCGTAATTTATTTGCTAATCAAGGATTATTTAATCCTCCGCCCGCAACTACAGGTCCTGCGTTTCCTGGAACTATTCCACCTCCTGCGGGCGGTCCCGGTCCAGTTACTACAGATCCAAACACAACATTTGTACCACCACCAATCGATCCTAATCCGGGGCCTACAAATCCACCAAAGCGGCCATTTGTTCCTACTCCAGTAAATCCTAATCCAGGACCTACAAATCCACCAGTAAGACCTCCACAGTCGCAAATATTTACAGTGCCACCTCAACCACCAATATCTCCTGGAACTATTCCTCCGCCGGGAGGCGGACCTAGTGCTGGGTTACCATCTGGACCTAGTTTTCCGGGCACTGTTCCACCTCCGGGAACTACTCCTTCATTTCCGGGAAGTACTCCACCTCCTGCGGGAGGGTCGCCTATTCCGCCACCACCTGTAGTGCCACCGGGAGGTCCAGGAAATTTGCCACCACCACCAAATATTATTACCCCACCTCCTGTTGGAAAAGGTCCTCCTATTTTTAAAGGTCCGGGAAATTCACCGCCTCCACCAATGAATGTACCTCCAGCAATCGATATTGGGAGTGATAAAGGAGTATTTAATCCTCCGGGTTCAGTAAAAACTTCTGGAAATAGATTTGCAACAGGTAGCGCATTAAATAATTTTATGGCTCAGTTAGCGAAAGAAAAAGAAAATAATAGAAAACTTCGCTTACGACCTCCTGTAACTAGTAGAAGGGGGTCATTCGGATAATGGCAAGAATGGAAGACCAAGCTATATGGGACTTAACTGTTCAAGGCTTAAATAATTACCAAGAAAACTATAATATTGATTTAGTCGAATCATTTCGTCCGTGGGGTTTTAATACGTTTGAAGACATTGCTAAGATGTTTTGGATAATTGCAGAAGCTGAGTCTGCGTTTGATCCGTGGACTGCTGGCGATAACGGTGACAGTGTTGGATTATGGCAATCTAATATTAAAAATTATGAAAATGGAGGCAGAAACAAGTTAGGCTATTCACACGATGAAGTAGCGGGAGATGTTAATAAGCAGATAGAAACTGCTATTCAAACTGCTGTTGAGCGATTGGAGTATCCAAATACTCCTATTTCTGAATTAGGAATACCGGGATTTGAAGATGTTCAGATTTCTATACAGCATCCGTTTTCTCCATGGAGCGTATATTTATTAGCTGGCTCTGATTCTGAAGGAGGAAATCTTTTTAATCGTGGAATGAATTTCTGGAATGACTTTTCTAGTAATCAGCCTAGCAATACGTTACCTAATCCTTCTGTGGCTCAACCGTCTACTCAACCTGCTACTCAATCAGAAATGGGACTTACTCCAGAAGGATTGGCGCGATATCAAGAAGCTGTAGCTGCATATGAAAATCAAGATTTTGCTGGCATTCAAGCTAAAGCTGATAGTTGGAATACTTACGCCGATACTATTGCTAATGCAGTAAACAGTAATGCTTTTTATCTTGATGCGTTTGGTGACGATACTGAAGCGTCGGCTAGAAATCAAGCAATGCAAGAGCTTTCGCATTTAATAGATGCGCCTAATATTGAAGACTTTTATGAAGAAATAAATATACAACCTACTCAAGCGTATCAAACAGCACCGCAATTTCAGGTAGCACCAGAGGTAACTCAAGCTGAATTAGACCAAGATAGATTTAATTCTACTGCGTTAATAGGTAGAAATATTATGCAAGGGTTGCCTACTGGTGAAGCACAAATGAATGTTAGTCCAGAAGTTTATCAAAACTTAATGGAATTAGGTCCATCTGCAGGACTTGATCCAGCTTTATTATTTGGTGGTCCCGAAGGTGGGCAATTAGCAACACCAACTATGGACACAATAGCTAAAGCTACTCCAATGGAACGTGAAAATTGGAATGCTGCTGCTTCAATGTTTGAGTTGCCTGATTTTACTGACTTAGCAGGTGCTACTAAGCGAAGATGGAGTGGTCGTAAAGAAACTGGTTCTGGTCTTATGAATACAGCACCACGACCTGCACGACCAAGTATCGGTGGTTTAGGTGGCGCTTTGGGTAGTGTTCGTAGAGGTGCATTAGGTACACCTAATAGAACTCCAACTAACTATCGTTCACCAAATTCTCCAAGCAGAAACAAAGCAGCAGCAATTCGTTCTGGACGAGCAGGTCAAATTAGAAGTTCGAGGTAGTAATGGTTTACCGTTCTTTTCAGGAACAAGCTCGTACAACCGCTCCGTCTGGGGTATCTGGTATAGGACAAGTAGTTCAGCCCGGAGAAATTCTAGCTGAAGAAGACATGCAGTTTAAGTTTCAGCCTCCGCAGGGACAACAATCAACATTAGGTAAAATTGGAAGCACAATAGCTGCAGTCGATAAGCCAATATCAGAACGTCTTGGATTTCAAATACCTGAGATGCGTGGACCTCTTGATGAAATAGGAAACTTTGTACTTCGCGAAGGTTCACGCCCAACCAACTTATTGTTTGCATTACCGGGAGCAGGATGGGGTGCAAAAGGTGCATTAACTGCAGGTCGCGCTGCTACAAAAGCAGCTAATCTTGCTCGGTTTGGAGGTAGAACTCCTACACTTGGACGTGGTGTAGCTAAAGTAGCAGAGCCATTATCTAGATTCGCTGTGGGGGCGACGGAACCATTTGGTACATTCGGCGGTAGATTACCTTACCGAATAGGTGCGGAAATGGGTGGTGGCGTATTAATGGCTGGCTTAAGCCGTTCTGCAATGGATGCAATACCAGAAGATGCACACTGGTCAGTTAAATTGGCTACTGGATTAGGGGCTGGTTTACTTGCAGGTGGGATGGCAGCTAAAGCTGGTATGTACCTTCCAACTAAATTTCCAGGACTGGTTAATCAACAAGCTATGGCTAAAGTATGGGCTGCTAGGTCAATTGCAGAAGTAACAAAAAATGCAGCATTAAGAGGTATTCCTAATCAAAGTATGCAAGGGCAAATAAAAGATATTGAAGGCTTAGCTTTGAAACTTGCTGATCAAGAACAATTTACTCTTAATGAAAGCGGTTATCCGACACCAATAAGAGAAGGATTAAATCAATCTGCGCTTGAAGCTATTGATAGACCCACATTATTAGATGGTGAAGATGGAATAATTAGTCCTGACCTTTCTGGGCCACGTTTATCAAGGGGTTTTGATTTTGAAGCTGGTCGTTATGAAGCTAATTTAGATACTGCTATTAAAGCATCTCAAGATGCTAGTAATCATTTAAAAAAATTCAAAGAAGGACGAGAAAATTATCCTGATCCTTTTAAAGAATTTGAGCGTTTAGAACTATATGATGAAGCGCCTCCTTTATATGAACAAATAGAAAATGTACTTACAAAAGCTTATCAAAATCCAGAAGGAGAAGAAGGTCTTTGGCTAACATCGTTACGTAATTTTCTTGTAGATGAACGTAATATGGGGCCATTAAAAGCAGAAAGCTATTTGCAGGACTTTGCGAATGCTGACAGATTTTTAGCCGAATCAACTGAATTAGAATTAGGCTTATTAAAACCACGCGCTGATGATGCATTTAAAGTAAATAACTTGGATGGCAAACGAGTCAGCATATGGGATAAAAGTATTACAAGTAATCTTAATAATAAGAAAATTAATGCTGCAGTAACAGAAGTAATTAGAAACAATCCAGACCAATTTGATATTCGTAAAACATTACCATTACCACTCACAGGTAGAGGTGCAGAAAATCCATATGCTGATTCAAATGAAGCTATAGCAAAATACTTAGAGATGGATGAAGCAGCACCTGAATTAGAAGTTCAAAGATTAAGCAGTGAAAATGCTTTCGATACAATGACTGATATAGATAGATTAGAGCTTACTCCCGGTAGTGCTATAGCTGGTAAAGGGTATTTAGAAAATCTTAAAGCATTAAATAAATTTTTAAGATCTCGCAAAGAAACACAGGAATTTGATTTAGGACAAGCGCAACTTCGATTTCCTGATCGTGAAGATCAAATAAGATTAACTGCTAACAATCCAAATACTTTAGACGCTATACGAAAATCTCCATCTAAAGCTTTTTTTGATAATGCAGGAAATGTATTACGTATCTATAAACGGCAAGAAAACCGAACTAGATTTGCTGATGTTCAAGCAAAAACAGCAAAAGGTAATATGCCTCGAAGTCAAAGCGCAAAAATAGATGATGTATCTATTCGTATTACTGATCCTGCATTACGTGAATTTTTATCTAATCTATATGCAAGAATAAAATCAGGCGACGCTAAAGAAAACGCTGCTGATTTAATAATGCGTGATATTGATACATATGAAAATTTATCTCCTGTTGCTAAGCAATTACTTGATGCTAGTGATGCAGGGCGACCTACTAAAAAACAATATTTAGAAACAATACGAAGTAGAGCGGAAGCTAAAGAATTTATTGAAAAAGATGATGGATTACCTGATTTATCAAAACAAAAAGAGTTAGACCTAATAGAAAAACAATTAGGATCTTCGGTAGAACAAGCTCAACGTAGTCAGCAAACTGCTGAAAATATATTAGTTAATTTTTTAGGACATACACCAAGCGGTCGTCCTGGACAATGGTATAGATCAGCTGATGGCGCTGTAGAAATGCGTCTTGATAGTAATGGCAATCTTGATGATGTTCGTTGGCAAGAGCCTGAAGCATTACGCGATGGAGTAGAAGAATTTCAAGCTCGGCAATTAGAAAAGCAGCAGTTAATTGAAGAAGGCGAATTAAAGCCTAATCAAGCGTTACCTGAAGATAGGTATGGCATTACTACTCGTGGTCTTGGGGCTAAGGCAATTGTTGATCTTATAGCTGATCATGGAATGAAAACTGTACAAGTACCTGATTCAGGTCCAATGTCTGCATTCTATCAAGAGTTAGGTTTCCAAGAAATTGGACGTACACCTTTTGAAAATGCGCGTGGGGCTTTACCAGATTGGGATGTAGATTTATATGGACGACCTGACATAATTACGCTTGCGTATATGGGAGGTTTAAGAAAAGGAGTTGTAAATAATGCAGGAAGAATTACGGATGGAATCGTCAACAAAGTCGGAGAATTTGGCGAATACCAAGGAACCAGAAATATTATCGAAAACCTCAGCGAAGCCCAAGGAATTGGGGCAAGAATATCAGAACTCTCGGAAAAGTATGGCGGAAAGCGATTTAACCAACTCTTTGATGACTCAGAAGCAGCGGGAGAATTTGCACTCTTATCAAGAGAAACTGGTCCGAGCTTTGATGAGTTAGCAGGGTACGATAGAACTAGTGTTGATGATCCAGGCCAAAGATTTCAATCTCCTGTTCCTGAATACGCTCCTAAATTAAATAGAGATATGAAAACCTTTATTAAACGAAATAGAGGTGCAATACGAGCTACTGGTTCTAATGTGAGTGAAACAATTACATTAAGTAGAGTCGTTCGAGGACCAAAAGGTCAGTTTGAATCAATTGCAGAAAATTATGTAATTGATAGAGAAACAGGAAATTTAATTAGCGAAGACCTTCAAATTGAAATAGGTGAGCAATTAGACAGTTGGGGTAAGCAATTAGGTAGAACCCGTACTGCAGCTAAAGCATTAGCTATTGAAAGACAACGCGCTCAAAACGATTGGAATGCAACACAGCCTCCTGAAGACCCGTCTTTATTAGATCGCATGTTAAGCAACGTAGTACGTGGTCGTTTTAATCCTAATGCTGCTGCATTAGCTCTTGATTACACGCAAGCTCGTAGGCAAATTGGCGATGCCGTTTCGTATCAAAAAGATAAAGATTTTTATGAAGCAAGAAAAGGCAATCTTGCGATTGAAGATAGGAAGACTGGAATAGTATCTTCTGTTGAAGGATTAATTCAAGTACGTCCGTATGTTGATTATGCTGGAGTACGACACGAAGGTTTAATGACTTACGTTCCTCCGGGAAAAACTATTAAAAAAACAGTTATGACTCCAGATGGAGAAAGAATTGAAGCTGTTGTTTTTGATGCTAGGGACCCAGAAGTGTGGGGTGCTGAAGGAGTTGATTCTTGGAATAATTTAATGGTTCCGCTTGAGCGAGTAAGAATTGCAGAAGAAATGCAATTAGATGATGCAGGACGCTCAATTACTCAATTTGATTTAGCGGAAGCAGCGCAAGAACAACGGCGCGTAGGTCAAGGAATAAAAGAATCAGGTTGGATTCCTTTAGGGGACTTTATTGAAAATTCTAATTTACATAGAACTCCAGACGGTTCTACATTATTAGGTTCGTATGGGCTAGGTAGGCAATTTCAGTTTACTGAGACTATTGATGTTCCGTCATTACGTCGTGGAGGTCTTGATAAAACTCAATTTACTAAACGAACAGGTCGTGCTGCTCCGGGCTTTAATGACAAAGAACTGCAGTTCAATATACAAGAATTAGCTTTTAATAATCAAAGTCTTGATTTTTCAAAAAGCTTAACTCAAATGATCGCAACAAGACTTAAAGCAGGTCTTGATTCTTTAAACGCTCAAAACTTTAAAAACGATGTTTCTAAGATTGGAACTACTGCATACGAACAATTAGCAATTTCAAATCCTGGACTTTTGCAACAACATGCATCAATTATGGCAAAGCTGTATCGAGCTATTGATCCAGATAATGATGTATCTGCTAAAGCTGAGCGCAAAGCTATTGACCAAATGGATAAGTACGCTACACGTATTTTAAATAAAGTAGAAAATGAGTTAGATAGAATGGCTAACGATAAAAAGTTTGATCGTTTTAGTGCTCGTGAACTTCAAGCAAATATGCGTGAAATTAATGACGCAATGCTTGAGTTTTCTGATTTAAATTTACAAGTTGAACGGTTAGTTATTCAAGGTCGACAAATGCGTGGCCGTCAACAAGTATTAGAAAATCAGTTAACTGGTACAAGTTCTCTCCCAGAAGGTGCTGGTGGTCGAGTTGTACCAGAAAATGAAATTTTTGATTTGGAATACAATCCAGGTCGAAAAAGATGGTTGGAAAACAATGAAAATTACATCCGCGCACAAAGTTGGGATAAAATCCTTCAACGTTTAACGGCTCAAATAACCGTAAAATACAATTTATTAGCTCAAGAATTTGCTCAGTATGGTTTACCGCTACCCGAAAGTCTTGCTCGACTAGAAGGCAATCTTCCAGGGCAAAGCCCTCCTACTTCAATAGGTGATATTGGAAGAACGGAAGTAGATCGATTAGGTCGTGCAGCTGAGCGTAATTTAAATATGCAAGTAGAAGAACAGTTGCAATTACGTGGGTTAACTGAAGATGCATGGCCTTTAAGACTACCTGTAAAGCAAGGGTTAGCATCTGGTGATGCACCGTATTACGTTACTGATGAAATTGTCGTGGGTTTACTGGAAAGTAAATTAGGTCCTGAATTTTATAGACTAATTAAAGATTATTATAAATCTACATCTTCTCCTAGGTATCGAGATTTACAATTGGGAGAAGATGCTGCAAAGCGCAGAGTGAGAGCTCATATTGCTGGGTGGTATCAAGACCGCGGATTGGGACTTTCCTCTGGGGAAACAGCTATTGCTGGAAATAGAATTGCAAATAACCCAGAATTAGTTACTTTAGTTCTTGAAGGCATGAGTCGTGGAAAAATAAAACGCGATGTAATGACTGCTATTTTGGAAAATCCACATCAATCACCGGCAATAGGAAGGCTTCAAGTCGAACTACTCTCTATATCTAAGACTGCAAATGATGGTCAAGGCATACAAGGTCGTGAAGCATTAGAAGATCAGATAGATAGTATTGGGCGACAGCTTAGTGGCACTACAGTTGAATTTAGTAAAAAAATTAAAAACGAATACTTGAATTTAAACAAACTTTACATTGATTTGCTGCGCGAAAAAGGTAATATTACTGAAGAACTATCTACAATTACTCAACTTAATGCTGACCAAAAAATAAATGTTCAAAAAGCTCGTGAAGGTGGAACTGCTGAACGAGCAAAAGCTATTGAGAAAATACAATCTCGTGATGCAATGCAGATATCAACGGCTCAATATAATACTAAAAAAGAAATGGTTAGGTATGCACAGCGCATGTTTAACCAGACAGGTGCGTTTAATAAATACATTAAGAATGTTACTGATAAGCAAATAGCGCGTGAAAAGAAAAGAGCAGACGCATTTGTGACTGCTAATAAAGAACTTATTGAAGTTACTGAAGATATCAACCAGTTTGTTACACGATTTAATAATCAATTAGGATTAGAAAGTTTAAGTAAATTAGCGCCACAAATCGGGAATCCAAATTTGCGAGTAATGCCAGATGTAGCAAGAGAATTTGCTTCTAATGCACAATTAATGCCTCAAGAGGCTCCTACTGGACCGCTTAAAATCTTTTCTGATTTAAACGCAGAGATGCGTCAAATTTCAGCAACACTAGATTTTTCAGGTACAGCAATACAAGGAATTTTTGCTGCTGGTGCTCATCCGATAGAGTTTGCTAAAGCGTGGACTATGGTTACAAAAAGCGTAGTTGCTGATAATGATGCTTGGTATAACTGGATGAAAGCAAATGAAGATTTAATTGATGAATACTTACGACTAGGTGGAGTATGGACACATCCAGGAGGGTCAGAAGAATTTTTTTTAAGAGCTAACACTCCAGTAATATCTGGAATATCTCGTATAACTAATCAAACTGAACTTACTAGAAAACTAGGGGAAACATTAGGAAAAGGTCGAGATTTATCGAACATGCATTTTTCGCGTATTGGTAATGCGAATCGAATGCTTATGTTTAAAAAATGGCGCGAAGGTAAAGGTTTTTATAAATTACTAAAAAACAAAGAAATGCCTATACAAGAACAGCGTGAAGTTGTGAAAATGATTAATGCTGCTACTGGTTATGCGTCTGATTACAATCCGGGAACTATTGCACAAGCAGCATTGTTTGCTCCTAGATTTTTTGCATCTCAATTAAAAATGTTAAGTGGTGCAGCTACAAGAAACGATACAGCTGGTCAACTAGCTCGCAGTTTAATGATGACTACTATAATGACTGGTGCAGTTATTGTTGAATCTTTAAACAGTGCTCTAGGTGAAGAAACTGATTGGCGACCAATAAAGTTTACAAGACAAGGGACCGCATACTGGAATACAAACTTTATGCGTATTCGTAATGTTGGCGGTCGAGATGTTTCGTTGTTTGGTCCATATGATTCATTAGCAGGGTTGCTAGTAACTGGAATGGCTCAAGGTCCAGAATCAATGATAACTAAAGGGTTACGTCAAAAAGCAAGCCCTATTTCTCAACGTGTATATGATGCGTTCCAAGGCAGTGATTTTTATGGAAATAAAATTACATTTAATATGCTAAACGATACATCTGGCACAATTAATACTGTTCGCAATATGGCTCAAAATTCATACACTCCGTTTTATGTATCGGATGTAACTGAAGATATTGTTGATGGGCGTACAAGTGTGGGTTCAATACCATTAGCTGCAGGTGCGTTTCTGGGATTAAAGACATCTCCTATGTCTCTTTCTGAAGTAATGCAAAAGGATGTTATTGCATGGGTTGATGAATTGACTCCCGAAATAAAAATGGAATTAGGGTTGATATATGAAGATGGTGGCACACTATCTGAAATGGAAATTACTAAATACTCAGATTTAACAGGTGCGGCTCAAGCGGCGTTTAATGAGGTACATCCTGATAACAAACAAAGATTAACAGAGAATCTTGAACGATTAGCTACTAGTGGTGATGTAGCAGCTATTTCTAGATTAAATAAAATTATGATTGAAGAAACTGCTGAACGAGATCAAGAAGCATTAGCTGATGCATTTTTAAGATGGAGAGGTAATGTTCCTGACCCTAATTTAGGTTATGTAGTTCCTGTAGACATTTCGAAAATTCTTGCTGAAATAACTAATATTAGGTATCGCTCGTGGAAAGCGCGTAAAACTCAAGATGAATTCTTTGAAACAGAAATAACTAATTCAACTTCAGACAATCCTACAACTCAAGCAGTTAGTCGTTATTACGACGCAATGGATTCCAGTTCAGTCCCAGGAACTAACGAAGTTGTTTGGCCTGAATTTAATAGAAAAGTCGGAGAGCTGTACAAAGAATTTACTCCTGAGCAAATAGCAATGATTGAAAATCGTTCGCCAGCTAAAATACATCCTGTATTTCAACCGTATTGGGATGCACGTCAACGAGTTAATCAAAGCGAATACTACCGTATTTCTGATCAGATTTACCAAAACCCTCAAGTACAAAATGCAATTGCGGCTGTAATTGGAGTAGAAAATACGCCTCCATATTATGAATTGTTTAGCACAATGGTTGAAGATTTACGTGCAGATCCTGATCCGCAAAGGCAACAAATAGGAGTTATTTTAGGACAAATTATGAATAAATTAAGTCCTTTAGTTACCCGACAAAGACAGCAATTACTTATAACTGATTCTAGTTCAGGAGGGAGATTACGAGAAGACTTAGAACTAATTGGACGAATTAGACCTCAAGCTCAAGCAACGAATAGTTATAACCCATCATTTGGACCATCAATGGTTAGTGCTGGGAATTGACGAACTTATAAAAATACAAGACAATAATTGAAAGGAGAACCAAGTGGTTAACGAAGCTGCTCCCATTTCTCAAAGTAATATGGATGCTCCCAACGACGATCTAGATGTCGCTGAGGATACATTTATTCTTGAGGATGAAGACTCGGCAGAAGTTCTTGAGACGGAATACGCAACAAAAGATGAATTGGACAAAATGCGTCCAATGATCGGTCGCGCTACATCTGCTCTTGACCAACTTCAAAATCGTACAAATTCTATGGTGTCGCAAGATGATTTACAGACTGTACGTCAGGAGATTAATCAACTTCGTGATTTGTTTGAATTAGGAATTCGAGACATGGCATCGGAAGATGTTATGAACGAAATCAGAAATCAACGATACGAAATTGATAAACAAACTGAACGTGAGACTTTACGATCTGAGCTACTCCAAGAACTTGGTCAATCTAACGATACAACAAACGACTCACCAGATTTAAATGAGGCAGCCTTACAAACGGCTTCAAACCAAGTAATAGCATACGCAAGGGGTAAAGGAATTGATCCTAATCTTTTGTCTGCTGATACATGGAATATGAAGCCGGGACAAACTCTAGCAGAAGCAGTTAAAGATGCTGAAGATGCTATTGATAGTATGGCTAATGAAGATACTTCTTCGGCTCGACGCTCAAAAAGAAAGAGCGCCGACCCCCAAAATGGAGCTTCGCCTTCTAGAGCAGGTGGTTCTACGTCATATCGAGGATTGAATCTTGAGAAATTGTCAAAAATGACGCAAAGCGAAATTGCTGCTCTCCCAAAAGAAGTAGTCGATAGCGTTTTGCAAAAAGGAGTATAAGGAGTAATAGCTATGGCTATTGAAAATTTTATTCCTCAAATTTGGTCTGGCAGAATTCTCGAAAACTTAGATAAGGCGCATGTATTTGCGGCTCGTCTAAACCGCGATTATGAAGGAGAAATCAAGAACTTTGGTGACTCTGTGCGGATAAACAGCTTGGGAACAATAACTATTGCAGATTACACAAAGAACGGGACTATTAATAACCCCGAGACTTTGCAAGGCTCTGACATGGTTCTTGAAATTACACAAGCTAAATACTTCAATTTCGAGATTGATGACATAGACCGATGGCAGCAGAAGCCAAAATTGATGGACGCTGCCACGAGGGAAGCTGCATATCAGATGTCTGATGCAGTAGACACATATCTAGCAAGCGTATTGCAAGCTGGATCAACAAACAATGTAACTGGCGGAGCAGGGGCGGTATTAACTATCGGCACTGGCGCTGGTGAAACAAATGCATACGTATCTCTAGTAAACGCAGGTGTTGCGCTAACTGAACAAAACGTACCTACACAGGGACGTTGGGTTGTAGTGCCGCCATGGTTTGAAGGTATGTTGCTCAAGGATGATCGATTCGTATCATACGGTACTGTTGCTAACCGAGACGACCTGAAAAATGGTAACATCGGACGAGCTGCAGGATTTGATGTATATGTATCAAACAACCTTTCTTCACTAGGTGGTTTGGGTGTGAACTATTACATCCAGGCTGGTGTTGATATGGCTGCTACATTTGCTGAGCAACTTAACGATACTGAAGCATACCGTCCAGAATCAAGCTTCTCAGACGCTTTGAAAGGCTTGCATCTATACGGTGCTAAGGTAACTCGTCCATACGCATTGTGCTACATCTACGGCACTGAAGGTACATAGGGAGGATAGATAAATGGCTATAACAACAGTCACGGTAACTGACCTTACCCTTAATACTGAAAGCGCAGATCTCAACGTGGGTGCTTTAGGCACTCTAGGTACAGAGATTGCTACTGGCGCAGATGGTTTCAATGTTGACTTGAGCAACTACGGTGACAAGAAAATAACTTTTATTTTCACCGATCAAGGTGGCACAGGCGACGATGTAACTATGGTAGCTGGAAATAGGCCCCCTTCACAGAGGGCTGATCTAGGTACAACAGTTGTCACTATGGCAGCAAGCGATACTAAAGCAGTTTGCTTTGAAAACGCACAGTTTTTGGGTCGAGGACTTGGTTGGTCTGTAGGCAACCATGAGCAAAATATGGCAGGAACAAGCGCAGGAGATAATACATACGTACTTGTATTAGCTACTCCGCGAGACCTCTAGTTTTGTAATAGAGTGTGGTAGGGTAGAACATGCTGGGGAGTAACTACCCTGCCACATTTAATTAGGAGAAAAATATGGGTGCAAGTGATCAATTAGAAAACAGTATCATTACACGCCTGATAGATGGCAATAGCTATCTAATGAGTCCCGATGCAACATATTACGCATCTCTGCATACTGCAGACCCAGGAGACACAGGCACAAACGAGCTACCTGCTACAAATGGATATGTTCGTAAGTCGTACACTACGTCAGGCGGCTGGAATGCAGCGTCTGGTGGTTCTACATCAAACAACGGATCAATAACATTTGCTGCCGCTTCAGGGGGCGATTGGGCTACTGCCACACATTTTGGCTTATGGAATAATGCAGCAGGAACATCTGCTAATTTTATTGTAAGTGGAGCATTAACAAGTTCAGTGACATGCACTGACGGAGATGCTGTGCAATTCTTGGGTGGTACTCCAGGAGCATTAGTTATTACCGTTACATAGGAGTAAGCGATGCCTACAGTAAACGGCCCAGACGAAATTACTACCTTAGAAGGTGGTAACGATAAAGTTTTTTATAGTAATAATACTGGCGAAATCACTGAGTTAGCTCTTGGTGCTGCAAATACTGTGCTTACAAGCGCAGGTGCTACATCAGCACCTTCATGGGTAGCTACTGCTTCAGGTGGTGAAGTCACACTTAATGTTGCTACTGGTAAATCAGTTACCGCAGGGGACGCTGTGGTTATTGACGCAAGCGGGACTACTGCACCAGTAACGCTTACTTCTACGTGGGATTCCCCCGTAGGCGGTCAGTACACACCTCCAACATCGCGGTCATCTTGGTACACAACGGGATGGGATATGGTGTATTCCGAGTACGATCAAATGTACTATTATTTCTATCAAACTTCTGGTAGTAATAATCTAGAGTGCATCCCATTGCAGGTGTCAGCAACGGGTGTAGTTACGTTAGCAACTAGCCCAACCACTATTGCCAGCAACATGATGATGTTTTATCAGGTCTCTATGTGTCAGGGCAATGCGTCTTATCCGTCGGTGTTTTATCTTACAGCTGCTACTACTGCGGGGTATCTGTCACATATCGGGGGTAATGTGAGCGGCTCTACAATAAACACTCAATTTAACAATATTTTAGTTTACACAACATTTGGGGGATGGTCACGAATTGCGATTACTCCAGTGCAGCTAGGTGGCGCAAGTTTACCTGCTGTACTTGTAGCTGGCCGTTATCCAGTAACGTATGGGTACGGTGGTTGGTGGCAGGGAATGCAGCTTAATTCGAGTGGTGCATCCATAGGCATTGGATCGTGGTATAACGCGCCATCGTCTCCCGCGTCAGGTTCATATTTCGACGGACCAGAAGTTGTCGCTAATCCCAATATGGGTCTAGGTGGAACTGCGTTCCAAGTCGTTTACCGCAATGACGCAGGTACTGCAATAGAAGCCGTTTCAATACGTTGGGACCCAAGTGCAGGTGGATTTGGTGGTACTGCTGTGCAGCTTGATACACAAGGTTTGCACTCTAGTGGAATGAGAGTGCTTTATATAGACACTGTCGGCGGATCTCGATTTGTTGCAGTTGATAGAAAAGGGTGGAACGGGAGTATTGGAACGTCAGGAAGTGAATGGGCCATAGCGTACTGCTTTTCAAAAACAAACGGAAACGACAACGGCTTTACCATAGGCAATAGCATACAAACACTAATTGGTAGTGCAAGTGCTGGCACATATACAGCAGCGGTCGCTCAAGCCACTCCTTCATTGGCGTGGGATGCTACTAGCAGTACGTTATATTTGTTAACTCGTGAAAATTCGACAGGTTCTCCTAATGGAGTAGCTCAAGGATCGTACTTTACTGCCGCAGAGTTTACAGCGAGTGCCACTCTTGCTCTTGTAGCTGGCGCAGGTCCAGCAAGTACAGAACAACTATTACTTGCTGGGGCACAACAAATACCAATGGCAATGGTGTGGAATTCAAACACAGGGTATGCCGTGTTCAGGTATGGAACAAGTAGCTCAACAGGTAGTTATTTTATGAGAGGTGTTAAATTCGCACAAAGTAGTGATAGTGAAAATTACATAGGTATCGCTCAGACCACGGAGACTGCTGGCAACCCTGTAGACGTAAAACATATCGGCTCAATTGATGACAATCAAACAGGTTTAACGGTAGGAGGAAAATACTACGTACAAATAGACGGTACGTTAGGAACAGGAGCTACCACAGTTCCAGCAGGGAACGCTATTTCAGCAACAAAATTATTATTAAGGGACAATCTATAATGGCAGACATAATTAAAATGAAATCAACATGGGTACATCCGAACTTGGTTGTTTGGAACTCAGATATTGAGTTGATCGAGGGCGTAAAACCAGATCATGTATTTGACGGAACGTCATTGAAGTTAACAAATATTGGAACCGATCCCATTACAAAGCAAGCCCATCCTAACATTGAGTGGGATCACATTAACACTAGTACTGCGGACAAGATCACAGATGTGACATTGCCAGACGATTTTCAGAATTCAGCTTCTACGTATGACGACAGTACTTCTACATGGGGGTTTGACGCTGTTCTAAAATCAGCGTTAGAACGGATATAAGGGGGGCTAATAATGGTATTACAAGTACAAGTCTATGGTACAAAAACCACTGATGGCACTGAGCAAACCCTGGGGACATCGACATACGTAGGTGTGCATATAGTAACTGTGGATTTATCAGCTATGCAAGCAGGGGATACTGTAGTTCTTAAAGCTAAAACAAAAACTCTCACAGGTAGTGCAGTAGCTATTTTTATTGAGCAAACATTTACAGGAGTACAAACAGAGCCAATAATTCAAACAGAACCAGTGACTTCTCCATTCTCGTTTACAGCTACATTACAACGTACTGGAGGCAGTGATAGAGCATATCCTTGGTCTATTAACACCGTCTAGGAGTAGCAATGTCACTATCTTCTACTCTATTATTTGCAACTGGTTCGTTTGTACAAGCCGCAGGTACGGCTGGAATTGCCGTTAATGCAACTGGCGATGCGCACATTTATGAAATACTAGATGCTGCAGGAACAGCACCTATTGGAGTATCGGCTACAGCAACAGCAAATATTTATTCTATATATGCAGCAGCAGGAACTGCTACTATAGATGTGTCAGCGACAGGAGATCCAATGGTTACATTAGCAGCAGCAGGTACTGGAGAGATTAATGTTACGGCTGGAGCAGCCGAGCTACAAGTAGTTGGCGCAAGGCTTATGGCTAAATGCTATGTTTCACAAATACCAGAAAGTGCTGGCGATAATGTCTATGCACCCGTACAACACATTACAATGCGGCGCGGCGACAACCTTATTTTATACTTACGATTTAGAGATTTGCGAGACAACGTATACCCATTAACTACTGCAGGTAACCTTGCTTCTATTTGGTTTACGGTTAAAGCTCGTTACAGTGAGCCTGATTCTGGGGCGTTAGTACAACGCACAGTAGGTGATGGCATTTATGTTACTGACGGGCCAACAGGCGAAGCACAGGTGGTATTAAC
>MDTB01113289.1_pt1 | contig 21624 bp, 18 predicted proteins | sample 811161 | NCBI WGS metagenome assembly MDTB01 (sample SAMN05326650, study PRJNA326480) | marine metagenome | isolation source: seawater | place: Mediterranean Sea | collected 2009 | reverse complement strand
TGACTCCAGGCCCATTTCCACCGCTGGGTTTCCCGTTCAAATGCCGCCATCAACAACCACATGCAGGCCATGCACGCCACGGCAAGCCTGATCAAAGGCAGGTTCACGGCAATCCAAGGTTCCAAGGGAGCGACCTCCAGCATGCCGCCCAAGTTCGAGCGTCGCACTTCAACGCCCTCGGACCGCCACTAGGCATTTCTCCACAGATTGCCTTGCTCCGTCCACAAGGGGTCGTGCCCACACCACGTATGTTCCTGGGGGCACAAAGTTCCCGTCAGAGGAGGTGCCGTCCCAGCTCCATGTCGCACGGCCTTCCCACGCCCAGGTTTCGTCTTGGAAGACCACCTCCCCAAGCTCAGGATCCAGCACGCCATGAAGGATGGCAGGGACATGGTTTCCATCTTCGGACACCTCCCATTGAAACAATGCGGTTGTTGGACCTTGCGCGTCGAAAGGGGCCACAGTGTTTGTCAGACAGGAGAGCCTTGAACCCGAGCTGGGGGACGGGCCTGATGCGACTTGGATGTTGGTTGCTCCCGGGGTGGACCCAGGCCTTGTCGGGGTGATGCCCCAAGCTGGAGTGTCGCCCACCCGCATCCACGACCGTCCCGTGGCGCCTTCGCCTGTGCGGTCAGGTGAGGCGACTTCATCCAATGCCCCACCTGCAAGAAGGCTGAGGTTTCTGGCCCCATGAAGGCTTGGGAGGTTGCCGGGAATGCACGACACATGACTGGCCTGAATCCTGGCAGGACACTGGGCGAAGCAAACGGGTGTGTGGGCGCTCACATGCCAGGTGACCTCGGACACAGGCATGAAATCGTCGGCCCCTGGCCAGTCTTGCGAACACCAAAACCAAGAGCTTGTGTTGCCCGAATGTTCCTGAGTGTGCACTTCCAAAAAAGAGTCGTGTCCTTCATCGGGGAAAGCGAGGACTTCGTTCCAGCGGGCCACGATCAGGGAGGGGTCCGAGGATTGTCCCAGTTCAGTTGGGAAGCTCAAGGCGGCATGGCTCCGGTGGAAGGGTGGGGGCGAACCCGGTTCTCGTGGATCCACAGACCGCATCACCCTCAAGCCGTGAAGCCAGTCCAATTCCCAATCTGTTGTGGGTGTCCATCGCCCGGGGTGCAGGTTCTTTTCATCCATCCCCGCCGGCAGCACCATCAACCAATGGCCCTCGTGAATGCCCCATCTCGGTTGAATGGGTTGGAGGGGCGGGGTGGAATCGACCTGGTTTTCAAGCCATCCTGGGGACATGCCCCAAGGTGAATTGGACGTGCGCCATCCGAGATCTCCCCACACGGCGCTTTTCCCTTGCCCGACGTCTTCAGGACGGCTGAACCCACATTCGCTGTAGTCCGAAGAGGCCACCCTGACGCCATCGGGCCGGTGCAACGTCACCCTGCCTCCGGAGTTTGTGAGCCGCAAGTCGTCTCGGATCGTCCACAGCCCAGGATGGTCCAACCATTCTGTGGGAATCCAAGAGGCAAATTGGGATTTGGGCAAGGTGGATTCGACCAGGGTTTGGCCAGTTGGCCAACACGTTTGGCCCCATGCCAGGGTGTCGCCGCTGACGTTGAGCCACTCCACAAATTCGGCGCCCACCACGGGATGGTGCTCCGACAACAATTCAGACAGTCGAATGTCCCCCAGCTGGGCAGGTCGATGGGTCGTCCAAGTGGTGTCCACGGGCAGGGTGCGCCAAGGGTGATGGCAGGCTGAGACTTCTTCGACATGGATGTGCAGTTTGGATCCAGGCCGGGCATGGAAGTCTTCAAGCCTCCAGTGGTCAAGGGCATGAGGGATGGCGCGAAACGCGCGCCGGATTTGGCCATCCAGCACGTGGACTGTAGGTGCGGTTCGCGTGTCCCACGTAAGATGGGGCTTCAGGTGGAGGCGCAGCTGGTCGTCCACCCAGAGGTTCAAAGGGGAATGGACCTCGCGGTGCTCGGGGTCATGCACCGGCCAAGCCAGACGGCCGGGAGAGGCGCCTGAGGGGTCAGGCTTCCAAGTTGAGGGATGGTCGCACGACAAGGGGGTTAAAATGGACACGCTGACGCCATCTTGGGGCGTGTCGTTCCACCAATCCTCGTGGAACGTCACCCGTTCAAGTTCGCCTTGCGGTCCCACGATGGCCACGGATTCTCCGTCGTCGCGCAATCCGGACCATCCTGCGGCTCTCACCACAATGGGCTGTCCGTCGCCATAGGGCCAAGGCCCGGCATCGTCGACAACCAGCCAGCATGCCCCAGGGGGAACGGGTCTGGCAGGAGCTCCTTCCGGCCATAGTAAGGTGTGGAATTCGCCGGAGTCCTCCAGCCAGAGTGCCGACGGATCGAACGCACGTGAACTGAGGTTGACCAGTTCCAAGTAGGTGGATTCAGGGGCATGAATGGCTGGGGTTGGGTCGGCCATGACCTCGGTGAATGCGAGGTCGCCTTGAAACAACAGGCTCGAACCGTCTCGCCAAACCACGAGCGTGTCCTCCAGGTGGCTGAAGTGCGCGGCCTCGCCTGGGGCCAAGGGTTGGGGGAGGGTGGCGATCCAGGCATTGGAACAGGAGCCGGGTTCCCAAGGCACCAAGCTTTGCACGCCGGCCATCTCGGACAAGGCGTCAAGCGGCTGAGGTTGGGCTGAGGTCCATTCTTGATGCAGGAAGACTTCAGGGGGTTCCAGTTGGGATGCCCCGGAGGTTATAGCCTGCACGGACTGGGGTCCTTCCAACGTCAGCTTCAGCCCCACCTGCGACGAGGAATGGGGCTCAAGACGCCAACCGAAAGCCCAGTGCTGCCCATGGCTTGCCGTGCGTGTCACCTTGATGCCAATACAAATCATGCCAGCTTCAGCGTCGAAGACGTGTTGGACGACGCGCAAGGCTCGTCCTTCGCCATCCTCGAGGTCGAAGGACCCTTCGTCGGAGCCAAATGGCTGCCAGCGCCCATCCAATTCAAAAGGCGACGCCCAATCGTGACATGTTCCATCCAAGGCCAATGGAGGGGCGTTTGGGCGTTCCAGGCGCAAAGAGTCTGAGCTGCCCGATTCCCCAGCTGACAAGCGCACCCCCGAGGTCAGGGAGTCCCCCAAGGCCGAGAGGCCAAATTGACGGGCAGCATCCACGGCATTTTTGCCGTGCAACGCGGCGAAAAAGAGCTGGCTGCGGTTGGCACTGGACCCGTAGACCTGTTGACGCCAGTGCACAGCCACTTGGTCGGAGTTGGAGATTCCGGGTTGGCAACCGCAGAGCACATGAGGCCCATCCGACGTGGCGTCAAGGGACCAAAGGGCTTCCTCCTCGTCGAGTGTCCATTGGCCCAGGTCGCCCCACCACCACGTGGACCCCACAAGAAGGGAATCGAACGCGGGGGGTTGCGCTTGCGCATGGGGGACGTGACACATCCCCAACCCAAGAACGCCAACCCACCTGAACAACCTCCAACCTTTCCCCTTTCTCATGGCAGGCAAACCTCTTAATTTCGCCCCGTGGCCGCACCACCGCCGGTGAATTGCCCGGCCACGTTTGCAAACCTGTCACCTCCCCAACCATGAGCAAAACCCTTCCCCAACTCCGCGTGGCCGTCGTGGGTGCCACAGGCATGGTGGGTCGGACCATGTTGAAGGTGTTGGAGAAGCGTGCCTTTCCTGTCGGGGATTTGATCCCAGTGGCGTCGGCCCGGTCCGTGGGCAAGCACGTGGAATTTGCAGGGGAACAAGTCGAAGTCGTTGATGTGGACACCGCCCTTTCGTTGAAACCTCACGTGGCACTGTTTTCCGCCGGAGGCGTGCTGAGTTTGGAATGGGCGCCCAAGTTTGCGGCGGCGGGAACCACGGTGGTGGACAACAGCAGCGCTTGGCGCATGTCGGACGACCACAAATTGGTGGTGCCTGAGGTCAACGGAGAAGTTGTGACGGCGGAGGATTTGATCTTGGCGAACCCCAACTGCACCACGATGCAACTGGTGATGTGCCTCAAGCCCATTCACGACAAGTGGGGCATTGAACGTGGCGTGGTGAGCACCTATCAAAGCGTCACAGGAACCGGCCAGGCGGCCGTGGACCAGTTGAATGGAGAGCGTGCGGGCTTGGGTCCAGAACGGGTATATCCCCACGCCATCGACCAAAATTGCTTGCCGCATTGCGACGTGTTCATGGAAAACGGCTACACCAAGGAGGAAATGAAGGTGCATCAGGAAACCAAAAAAATCCTCGGCGACCCCTCCATTGGGTTGTCGTGCACCGCGGTGCGGGTGCCTGTCTTCGGCGGACACAGCGAGTCGGTGTACCTGGAGTTGGCCAGCGATGTGTCGCTCGACGAAGTGCGTGCGGCATGGTCGGCGTTCCCTGGGGTGGTGGTGCAAGACGCACCGCACGACAACGACTACCCCATGCCCCGCCATGCCCAAGGGGAGGACGAGGTCTTTGTGGGCAGGCTTCGAAGAGACTTGACCCATGCACGTGGCATCCACTTTTGGGTGGTCGCGGACAACTTGCGCAAAGGGGCAGCCACGAACACCGTCCAAATCGCAGAATTGCTGGTGAATTCCGGTCGCTGGGGTTGATTCCCTTCTGTGTGTGCGAGACGGTCAAAATCAAAAGACGTCAAGGCCGTTCCCCAACGACTGTGAATCTCAAGCCCTGCCCTACGTTGGGGCTTTTTTCTGACTACCTTTCGACCAAACACAATCGACATGACGTTTCGTTGCCTTTTCGCTGTTTTGGCCTTCGTGCTGACAAGCAACCTGCTCGCCCAAGAAACCCCCTGGCTCGGCCTCGTTCCTGAAGTGGAGCACACCGAAGGTGAGTTGGCAGGCATGACCACCTACCGCTTGTACCTCTACACGCTTGGGGACAACGACTTCTTGGTGAGCTGTTCTGGCGACGACCAAAATCCCATGTACCTCAACAGCACGTCCGAGCCCGCATGGTTCCAGCACGACCTTGCCACCACGGCCTTGGCGACCGACGTCAACCCGGCGTTCTTCGATGCATTCCCTGAGTTCGCCTACGACAGCTGGTTCACCATTGGGGCGGAGGACAACACCGCCACGGTCGACGTGGTGGAGTTGGCGGACCCGGAATACGACGCTTTTGAAGTCTTTGAAAACGGGAACAACGTGGCGGTGGAGTCCAACGTCGGTTGCGCGTGGTTTGTCCTCCCCACGCCCAACAGCGAAGAGGCGTTTTCAGGAGAAGACCAGCGGATCTTGGTGGCGCAATTGACCACGGCTGGAGACATCTCAGGCCAAATTCAGGTCCAGCTTTTCCCCGACTTTGACAACCAAAACGAATTCCGCGAAGCGCTTCCCATTGTGATGGCGTGCAACGATCCAGAAGCGCTGAACTACGAGCCGATGTCGTTCAACACCGACGGGTGCTTGTACCCTCCTGTGGATGCGGTGGCCGAGTTGCCCGAGAGCGTGGCGTTCGAGACGTTCCCATCCCCTGCAGACGACCGCGTGACCGTGGTCTTCCCAGAGGGCGTGCTTCATGAAGTGGCTGGGGCCACGTTGGAGGCCACGGCGGTCGACGGCCGGGTGGTGAAGGCTTGGGCCTTGAACGGAGGCACGCAAGTTTTGGATGTGCAGGGCTTGGCGTCAGGCCAATACGTACTCATCGCACGCGGACGTCAGAACGAGGGCTTGCAATTCCGCGCCCCACTCCTCGTCCGACACTAAGAACACTTTGTCACCCGGGGATGCGGTCCCCAACTTTGAACACAATGTCGTCAAGGTCTTTGCGGACCTTGGGACTTGGGGTGTGTCCTTCCGGGGCATGACCGACAGCCAGCAAGGCGATGGGCGTGTGGTGGTAGGGCAGTCCGGCCAATTCGCCAAAGGCCTTTCGGTCAAAGCCTCCAGCCTGCATGCTTGTCAGCCCTTGCGCCACGAAGGTGAATTCCATCGCGTTGACCGCCATGCCCACGCCGTACATCGCCGCGTGGTCGGGCTCTCCGGTCTTTTCAAGCACTCCGGACGAGACGACGCCCACAATGGCGCCTGCGTCCTTCATCCAACTGCGGTTGGCCTCCACGGCGGTGTCCAGAAGCGCGTCAAACCCCGCTTCCCCTTTCAGGCCCACCATGAACCGCCAGGGTTGATTGTTGTAGGAGCTGCTGCTCAAACGGGCGGCTTCAAAGGCTGGTACCAGGTCTTCCCAGGCCAAGGCTTGGCCTGAAAACGCGCGGGGGCTGTGGCGACGTTGGGCGAGGTCAAGGACGTTCATGCCAGTCTCAACAAGCGTTGGCCAAGGTTGTTCTTCCCCGAGGGGTCAGCTGATGACGTCTCCGGGTTGGACCCCTTCTTCTGGGCTCACAAACCGCAATCCGCCGTCCTCCGTGCCGGCCATGAGCACCATGCCCTGGCTCTCGATGCCGCGCAACTTGCGTGGGGCCAAATTGACCAGCAAGGTCACCTGGCGTCCGACCACATCTTCGGGTTTAAAATGCTCCGCAATGCCGCTCACCACGGTGCGTGTATCGAGGCCGGTGTCCACGGTCAACTTCAACAGCTTGTCGGCTTTGGGCACCTTTTCGCATTCCAGGACCGTGCCGACCCGCAGGTCGAGTTTCGTGAAGTCTTCGAACGTGATTTCGTCTTTCGCAGGCATGATGTCTGGTGTTGTGTCGCCCCTTTTTTGGCCAAGCTTGGCGACCTGGGTGGCCACGGTGTCGTCGTCGAATTTGGCGAACAAAATGGGGAGTTCCCCCAGGGTCGTGCCTGGCTGAACCATGTCCGGTTGGGCGTCGGCCCAGCGTGCGTCCACCAAGCCACACGCGGCGGCGAGTTTGGCGGCGGTTTGAGGCAAGAACGGTTCCAGCAGCACAGCGCAGTTGCCCACGACCTGGCAGGTCAGGTGCATGATGGTCGCCGTCCGTTCAGGATCGGTTTTCTGGAGTTTCCAAGGCTCCTGTTCGGTCAAGTACTTGTTGCCCAAACGCGCCACGTTCATCGCCTCGAGCTGGGCTTCCTTGTAGCGGTGACGTTGGATGAGGCTCCCGATTTTTTCGGGCGCGGCGGCCAGGGCGTCGAGCAGCACGCGGTCCGTGTCGGTCAAGCTCTCCGAGGCGGGTGCCGCGGGGACCTCTCCTGCGAAATACTTCTTGGTCAAGACAAGCATCCGGTTCACGAAGTTTCCGAGCACGTCGGCCAATTCGTTGTTCACCTTGTTCCGGAAGTCGCTCCAGGTGAATTCGCTGTCCTTTTGTTCAGGCATGATGGCCGTCAACACGTAACGCATGGCGTCGCTGCCTTCTGGGAAGTCCTCGAGGTACTCGGTGACCCACACCGCCCAATTGCGTGATGTGCTGATTTTGTCGCCCTCGAGGTTCATGAACTCGTTGGCGGGCACGTTGGTGGGCAGGTTGTAACCGCCATGCTCCTTGAGCAAAATCGGGAAGATGATGCAGTGGAAGACGATGTTGTCTTTGCCAATGAAATGAAGGAGTTCCGTGTCGGGGTCCTGCCACCAATCTTCCCAGTCTTGTCCATGGACCTCGCACCACTCCATGGTGGCGGTGATGTAGCCAATGGGCGCGTCGAGCCATACGTAAAGCACCTTGCCCTCGGCGCCTTCCACCGGCACGGGCACCCCCCAGTCCAAGTCGCGCGTCATGGCGCGGCTTTCCAGCCCACCTTCAATCCAAGACCGGCATTGGCCCAAGACATGGGCCTTCCACGTTTTGGGGTCGTGGTGTGGCTTGCCGTCGAGCTTGCCGTCGACGATGTACTCCCGCAGCCATCCTTCGTGCCTTCCCATGGGCAAATACCACAAGGTGGTGGGCCTCAACACAGGAGTGGAGCCGCTCAAGGTCGACTTGGGGTTGACGAGCTCCTTGGGGCTGAGGGTCTTGCCGCATTTTTCGCATTGGTCTCCGTAGGCCCCGTCGTGCCCGCAAGAGGGACACGTGCCCTGGATGTAACGGTCCGCCAAGAACTGCTGGGCCTCTTCGTCGAAGAACTGCTCCTCTGTTTTCACCTCAAATCCGCCCTTCTCCATGAGGCTCAGGAAGAATTCCTGGGCGACTTGATGGTGCTTGGGGGAGGAGGTGCGGCTGTAGTGGTCGAAGCTGATGTCCAATCCTGCGAAGGCTTTTTGCATCTCCCCGTGGTACACATCCACAATCTCCCGGGGGGTGGCGCCCTCTTTTTTTGCACGAAGCGTGATGGCTGCACCGTGTTCATCGCTCCCACAAATCCAAAGCACGTCCTCGCCCATGCTGCGCAGGTGCCGGACATGGATGTCCGCAGGGAGGTATGCACCGGCAATGTGTCCCAGGTGAATCGGGCCATTGGCGTAGGGCAGGGCGGAGGTGATCATCCTCCGCTTGGGGGCACTTTTCGACATGAGGACAAAAGTAATCCTGACCTCGATTGAAAGCCGCATCGCGTCCCATGGACACGCTTTCGGCAAGGCGTTTTCCCCAGTTCAGTGGATTTTGAATGTGGAGAACTGCAGGTTGGTGGGGTTGCGAGATTTGAGGCGGCCCGCGTTTCTTTGAATGTACCGACGTGGTCGGACCAATTTTTTGGACATGAAAGCAACTGCAGAGAAGACCAAGGCCGTGGCGAAGGAAGTGACCTTGCAAGGCGTGGCCGACAAGCGAGAAATTTTGGAGGCGTACTTCCAAAAGAAAATCTGGGGCAAGCGCGAGCACAACTTCGCGAACGGCGCCAAGACCGCGGCTGAAGCGGCGCTCCGTCCCCAAAAGGGTCGGGTCCTCTGAAGACACCCCCGCCCCTGAAACCCAGGGCCAAAGTCGCCCTGGTGACCCCCGCGCGCCATGCGTCGAAGGAGGTTGTCGACGCCGCATCTGCGGCCGTCCGGAGCTGGGGATTTGACCCAGTGCTGCACCCCGACACCAACCAACGTCATGGACAATTTGGAGGCACCGATGCCCAGCGAGCTTCGGCCTTGAACGAGGCGTTCGCAGATCCCGAGGTGGGTGCCGTTTGGGCCCTTCGAGGAGGGTACGGGTGCACGCGCCTCTTGCCGCATTTGGACGCCCAAGCTCTGCGAGACCAGCCAACTTGGATCGCGGGGTTCTCGGATGTGACGGCCCTTCATGGGTGGGCCAACCAAGTCGGGGTGGCCACTCTGCATGCGCCGGTTGCCTCGACGTTGGCGTCGACCGACGACGACGACGTCGCCGCGCTCGTTGAGGTGCTGAAGACCTGCGAGCCCACGTTGGATCAACTGGACCGCGCGGTGGTGGGTGGCAACCTCTCGGTGCTCTACGCCATGCTGGGCACGCCCCACATGCCGTCGCTGAAGGGCAGGTGGTTGCTGCTTGAAGACCTGGATGAGTATCTCTACCACCTCGACCGCATGTTGGTGGCGTTCACGCAAGCGGGGGTGTGGGAGCAAGTGGCCGGGGTGATGGTCGGGTCTTTCACCGACATGCGGGACAACACCTTGGCCCATGGACATTTGGTCGACAACCCATTTGGGATGACGGCGGAAGAGATTTTGGCGTCGCACCTCGGCCCGGCGAAGTGTCCCGTGGAGTGGGATGTGCCCGCCGGTCACGGGACCAGAAACGCCCCGTTCATTCTGGGCTGAAGGCCACCTGGGGCCGGGCTGGTTGTACATTGCCAGCATGTTTGGAAGCATCAAAGATCAGTTGACCCAGGAGTTGGCGGACATCGCCGCCGCGGGCCTGTACAAGCGTGAGCGCGTCATCACCTCGGCGCAGGACGCCGAAATCACCCTCGAAGACGACAGCAAAGTCTTGAACTTTTGCGCCAACAACTACCTCGGTTTGAGTTCCCATCCACGGGTGGTGGATGCGGCCAAACGCGCCATTGACACCCACGGGTTTGGCATGTCCAGCGTCCGCTTCATCTGTGGAACCCAAGACATCCACAAAGAGCTGGAACAACGCATTGCAGACTTCCACCACACGGAAGACACCATCCTGTACGCCGCGGCCTTCGACGCCAACGGTGGGGTGTTTGAGCCGTTGCTCACGAAGGAGGACGCCATTGTCAGCGACAGCTTGAACCACGCCTCGATCATCGACGGGGTTCGGTTGTGCAAAGCCCAGCGATATCGCTACGCGAACAACGACATGGAGGAGTTGGAGCAACGCCTGAAGGAGGCGCGTGCCAACGGCGCACGCCACATTGTGGTTGTCACCGACGGCGTGTTTTCCATGGACGGCTACGTGGCCCAAATCGACAAGATCTGCGACCTCGCCGACGCCTACGAGGCCATGGTCATGGTGGACGAATGCCACGCCACCGGGTTCATTGGCAAGACCGGGCGAGGATCGATCGAATTGCGGAATGCCCTCGGCCGGGTGGACATCATCACCGGCACCCTTGGCAAGGCCATGGGCGGAGCCATGGGTGGATTCACGACGGGCAAGCAAGAAATCATCGAGATGTTGCGCCAGCGAAGCCGTCCTTACTTGTTCTCCAACTCATTGGCTCCGAGCATTGTGGGGGCGTCCATTGAGGTGTTCAAGATGCTCGACGAGACCACCGAGTTGCGCGACCTTCTGGAGGCGAACACCGCCTATTTCAAGGAAGGCCTCCGCAAGGCGGGCTTGCCGTTCAAAGATGGCGAATCGGCCATTGTGCCGGTCATGTTGGGCGACGCGAAACTCTCTCAAGTCATGGCGAATGCCCTGCTGGAGGAGGGCATTTACGTGATCGGGTTTTTCTACCCGGTGGTGCCCAAAGGAGAAGCCCGCATCCGCGTGCAACTCAGCGCGGCCCACACCCAGGCGCATCTGGATCGGGCGCTTGCTGCGTTTGAAAAGGTGGGCCGAGACCTGGGCGTGGTGGCATGAGCCAGCACGTGGTGGTCGTGGGTCGGGGACTTGCAGGGGCCATAGTCGCCTGGAAGTTCGCCGAGCGCGGCTGCCGGATTTCGTGGTGGGGCGACGGGGAACCGGGCGCGTCCCGTGTGGCTGCAGGCATGTACAACCCAGTCTCGTTCAGGCGCGTGGTCGAGGTGTGGAACGCATCGGCCCACGTGGCCAACCTGCGGTCCACGCTCCAGGCCATGGAAGAAGCGTTCGGATTGCAAGGTGCGTTGATGCATGACGTGCCGGTGGTGAAGGTTTTTGCCAACGACGCGTACCGCCAAACCTGGAACGAACGCTGGGCCACGGACCATGGCGTCACCCAGTGGGCGGATCGTGGTCAATCTGCTGAAGTCCTTGAGATCACCTCCTTGAACGCCCCCCACGGGGTGGGCAAGGTGCACGCCGCAGGCTGGGTCGATGTTCCCGCGCTTCTGGACGCCATGGAAGCGCACGTGGCCGCCCACCACACCTTGGTCGACCGCGCCTGGCGGGTGCACGATGGCCTTCCTGACGGGGCTGATGTGGTTGTGGATTGTCGTGGAGTCGGGGCGGTCAAGGAACTCTCCGAGGTGGGGCTGAAGGTCAACCCCAACCACGGGGACGTGCTCACGTTGAGCACAGAGGCCGGGGCTTTGCAGACCCAAGGTCACAATGTGAACAACGGCAAATGGCTGCTTCCCATGCGGCAACAAAATGGGCGGCAATGGTGGCGGTTGGGGGCGACGTATTCGTGGGACAGGCCCACGCCAGCGCCCCACGCCCCAGCGGCCCAAGCGTTGAAAGACCACATGGCGGATGCTTTCCATGAAGGGGCAGGTCACGCCTGGGACAAGGCCCAGGTGGAGGCGCACCAAGCAGGGTTGCGCCCCGCGTCGCCCGACCGCCGCCCGATGGTGGGGCCGTGGCCTGGCCAGCCTGAGGGTGTGCTCATGCTCAACGGCCTAGGTACCCGGGGGGTGTTGGTGGGCCCTGCGGCGGCGGAAGCGCTGGTGAATTATTGGCTTGACGACGCGCCGATTTCCCCTGAAATTCGCCCGGATCGCTTCAAGTCAGTACGGACACGTTTCCCAGACTGAACTGTTCCTAACCCTTGCCGTCTAGCCGCTTTCGCGCGTGGGCGTGAGGTACTTTGGGAACATGTTGCACGAATCGATTGCCCAAGCCTTGAACCAGCAAATTGCGTTGGAAGGCCAAAGTTCCCACACCTACCTCACCATGGCGGTTTGGGCGGAGACCTCCGGTTTTGACGGGGTCGCAGAATTTCTTTACGCCCACTCCGAGGAAGAGCGTCAGCACATGCTCAAGTTGATGCGCTTTGTGAACGAACGCGGCGGGGTGGCCGAGGTGCCCACCGTGGAGGCGGGTCCCACATCGTACGAGGGACTGAAGGAGGTGTTCGAGAGCATTTTGGCCCACGAAACCAAGGTGACGGAAAGCATCAACCATGTGGTGGACGCCTGCTTGCAAGCGAAGGACTACACCACCCACAACTTCATGCAGTGGTACGTCAGCGAGCAAATCGAGGAAGAAGGGCTGGCGCGGAAAATCCTGGACAAGTTGGCGCTAGCAGGCAACGACCAGGGCGCGCTGTACTTGTTTGACCGAGACATCCTGAGCTTCGACCAAGAAGGCCACAGCGGCAACTGATTCTCTGGAAATGCAGGTCCTGGCCCACATGAAACGAGGAACGCGGTGGCTTGCGCTGGGTGCGCTGGTGGCTGCGTTTTGGGCGTTTCAATCGGGGCAACAGGACCCCAAACTCGACACCACCGATCCACACCTGCTGACCACGGCGCAGTACCTCTACCACTTTGCCAAGGACAACGATTGGCCCGAGGAGAGCAAGCAGGGGCCGTTTGTCATTGGGGTGAAGGACAACCCCGCCTTGGTTCGAATTTTTGCAGAGAACTACGGGACGCCGCCCATCGGGGATCAACCGCTTCGCTTGGAAGAGCTTGAAGACGAACCGGCCGTCGAGGGCATGCACATCTTCTACACCGACGCCCAAGGGGACGAATTGCAGGCTGACCTGAAGCGCATTGGGGGCAGTCCGACGTTGGTGATGACAAGAGGGTTGGAGGCGTTGTCAAGAGGGGTGACTGTGAATTTGATCGTCCACGAAGGACTGCTTCGCTACGAACTCAACCAGCAAGACGCGGACCGCCGCGGGGTGTTGGTTGGCAACCGAATCACATCATGGGCCGTCACGCGTTGAAGTGGGTGGCCATGTGTCTGTGGATGGTGCCGGCGTGGAGCCTGGCCCAACCTGGCACGGCCTTGGACCGCGATGTGCAGCGTGCCATCCTGCTGGGCAAGGTCGGGGAATTCGCCCGGGGCTTGGAGGTGGTTGAGGCCCATTTGGACGAGGACAGCCGCCACGCGGAGGCCTGGTTCATGTCTGGCTTTTTGCTGAAGGAGTGGTACAAGCAGTCCGACAACCGCGCCCACAGGCAGGAGGCCATGCAGCGCTTGGCCACGTCGCTCGACCTCCAATCGTCCCTAGGCCGTCCTGCGGATTGGCTGCCCCAGGCGAGGCGGGCCCTCGGGTATTTGGGCGACGACTGCTACGACGATGCGGTGGCTGCGGTGAACACCTTCCAAACGGGGGACGAAGCCAAAGTGTTGGCCCTCTTCGACCAATACGCATCGGCGGTCCAAGTGCTGAAGCCGGAAACTGACTTGTCGGCGGAACGTGCCGCCTTCCACAAGAACATGGCCCACGCCCACGCCACGTTGTACGCCGCCACCTCAGACGAGGTGCACTTTGAGGGCATCCAGGCGAACTACCGAGACGCGCTCGCTCTGAAGCCAGACGACCCCACGGCGTGGTACAACCTGGCCGTGCATGTGTACAACCGTGGGGTGGGGGTGATGAAGGAACTCGGGCTGGAGACGTCCCTCGGGGAAATCATCGAAAAGCAACAGGCCAGCCGGGACCATTTTTCAGAAGCCTTGCCGGCTTTTGAATCTGCGCTGGAACTCCAACCTGACCGGGCTGAAATCCTTCTGGGGTTGGCCACGGTGCATCATGCTTTGCACAACCAAGCGGAACGCGATCGGTACCACACCGCTTGGAAAAACGCCCGAGGCCGATGAAATGGCGTTGGAACATCGCGTGGCGCATGGGCACAGGCTTCGGCGTGTTCATCTTGGCCGTCGCCATCATGTTGGTGGTCACTCGGATGAACCTCTCGGAGAGCAGCGCCCTGGGCCAAGAAATCGACGAGGTGCTTGTGCCAAGCTTGGGCGCCCTGGAGCAGTTGGACCAAACCTTGGCCGACAGCCGCGTCTGTATCAACCACTGGCTGACGCGCCAAAGCCGCGCGGAAGATGAAGAAAAAGTCCTGCTCCGGGCCATTGTCGACGGCAAGTTGCCCGATCAGATGGCCACCCTGAAGGCCATGAACGGGGCTTGGACTCCGTCTGCGGCTGCGCACGTCGACACCCTCAGGCAAGAGGTGGATCGCTTGCGCGTGCTCTATGGGTACATCATGGAATTGCTCCCGGATTTCCGCAGTTACGACAACCCAGCCAAAGTCATGGAGGCGGAGCGGTACGCGGTCGACGGAGGCGAACTGGAGCGGTTCACAGCTGCAGTGCAGCAACGGTTGTACACCCTGACGGAAGCCCAAAACGAAGCCCTCCGTCAACACACCACCCAAATGGACGAGCTGGGGAACCAGCTGGCCATGGTGGCCGGACGGGTGGCGTGGTTCGTACTGATTCTTGGCATTGTCCTGGGGGTGGTGGTGACCCGCAGCATCGTCCAGCCGGTGAAGGAACTGAAGCGTGCCTTGTACCACATGGGGCGCGGGGTGCTTCCCCCAAGGGATGTCCGGGTCACTCCGGACGAGATTGGCGACATGGCCTTGGCGGTGAACCGGTTGTCGCAAGGGTTGGCACGTACCCAGAAGTTCTCTCAAGAAGTGGGAGGTGGGGCGTTCAACACCCCGTACGAACCTCTCAGCGACGACGACGCCCTGGGCAAGGCGTTGCTCCAGATGCGCAGTTCGCTGGCCCGAAATGAGCGCGAGCTTGAGGGCAAGGTCCAGCAACGCACGGAAGAATTGGCCCAAGAAAAGGCGAAGGTGGAGAACGTTTTGGGCGACCTTCAAGACAGCATCAACTACGCCTTGCGCATCCAGCAAGCCATTCTGCCGTCTGACCAAGAGCGTCGTGAAGTGCTGAGCGAAAGTGCGGTGTTTTACCAGCCCCGCGACGTCGTTTCTGGGGATTTTTATTGGTTCAAGGCCGTGGGCAGCCGCCGCATGTTCTCGGCGATCGACTGTACTGGCCACGGGGTGCCTGGCGCGTTCTTGAGCTTGGTCGGCCACAACGCCCTGGACCGGGTCACGAAGGTGTACACCGAACCGCACAAGGTGCTCGACCACTTGAACACCCACGTGCTGGCCCTCTTGCGGAAGGACGTCCAAACCGTGGCGAGCATCCCCGACGATTTGGTCCGCGATTTGGCCATGTCTGTGGAGGGTGTGGGATCTGCAAGCGGACGCGACATCGGAGGGCAGGACGGCATGGACTTAGGCATGGCCGCGGTCAACTGGGAAACGATGATGCTCGAGTACGCCGGGGCCAACAACCCCCTGTACGTCGTGCGCCAAGGCGAGCTTCAAGAGCTCAAGCCCAACAAATTTGCGATTTGCTCCTTCGAGCCCAATACGAAGAATTACGACGTCCAGAAGTTCCCGTTGGAATCTGGCGACACGCTGTTTCTGGCCACGGACGGGTTTGTGGACCAATTCGGCGGGCCGCACGGCAAGAAATTCATGCGCCGCCGCTTCAGGGAGTTGTTGGTGGAAACGGCTTCGTTGCCGGTGATGGAGCATGAAGCCCACCTCAAGCACCAATTCGAGGCATGGCGTGGAGAAGAGGAGCAAGTGGACGACGTGCTCGTGGTCAGCGTGCGGGTGCCATGAACGTGACCGCCTTCCGTAGCCAGGCTTGGGAATGGATGCGGTCTGACCGTGGTCTCATGTTGTGGGCCGTTCTGGTCGGCATTGCCTCAGGGCTGCTTGCTGTCCTGATGAAGCAATCGGTGGGCGCCCTGCGCTCTGGGATGTTCGCCTTACAATCGTGGGTGGGCGGCTCGTGGTTTTTGGCGTTGGGACCCATTCTGGGATTGGTCGCCACGGCCCACGTGGTTCGTCGCCTTTTGAAGGGCGACCACCCTGGACCGGGCATCCCCTCGACCTTGCACGCCATCTCTACCCGCCGCGGCCGCATGAAGCGAACGTGGATGTTTGCCCCTGTCGTGACCAGCGTGTTGTCGGTGGGTTTTGGGGGCTCGGGCGGACTCGAGGCGCCCGCGATGCAAGCTGGCGCGGCGTTGGGGTCAGAGGTGGCTTCCCAAACCCGCAAGCACTTCCGCCGCCGTTTGCTGCTCATCGGTTGCGCAGCTGCAGGCTCCTTGGCGGCCATGTTCAAGGCCCCAGTCGCCGCCATCGTGTTTGCGGTGGAGGTCATCATGATTGACCTCACGGCGTCCAGCCTTGTACCCATCCTGCTGGCATCGTTGGCGTCGTTGCTGACGGCGTTCGTGTTTTTCGAAGGCGAGGACATCCTCACGGTCCCTACGCTGGCCGCCTTTCAGGCGAGCAGGTTGCCCTGGTACATCCTCTTGGGCATCGGAACTGGGTTGGGGTCGGTGGTCTTTTCCAAGCTCTACATCTTGAGTCAGCGCGCCATCTGCCGTTTCAAGAATCCCCAAACCCGCATGGTCCTGGCCGGGCTCTTGTTGGGTGCGGCCGTTGCGGCCCTGCCTCCTTTGTTCGGGGAAGGGTACGAGGTCATCAATTCCATGTTTTTGGGCTACTCCGACGTGTTGATTGAGGACATGTGGATGCTTGAAGGGTCCCTGGCCTTGCCGAGTCTGTTGGGTTGGTTGTTGCTGGCCGCATGCCTCAAGCCCATGCTGACGGGATTCACCGTGGGGGCAGGTGGCGTGGCCGGCATTTTTGCGCCGGCGCTGTTCGCCGGCGCCTTGGTGGGCTTTGCGTTTGCGCTGGGCGTCAACGGATGGATCAACCCCACGGCCATGCCCATCGGAAACGCGGTGTTGGCGGGTTTATGCGGCATGATGGCTGGGGTGTTGCACGCCCCCTTGACGGCCATTTTCTTGGCCACGGAGTTGAGTGGAGGGTACGGCTTGTTTGTTCCGTTGATGCTGACCTCGGCCATCGCGTTCACCACGTCGCGCGCCCTCATGCGCCACAGTATTTACACCCGTGAGCTTGCGGAACGTGGCGAGTTGTTGACCCACGACAAGGACCAGGCTGTGCTGACGCTGATGAACCTGAAGGAGGAGTTGGAACAGGACTTTTTGCCGGTGCAGGCCCACTGGAATTTGGGACAGCTTGTGGAAGTGGTGGCGCAAAGCCAGCGCAACCTTCACCCCGTGGTGGATGCCGACGGCATGCTTCTGGGAATTGTGGATTTGCAGGACATCCGACAGGTGATGTTTGACCAAAACCAGTACCTGACCTTACGCGTCGTGGACCTCATGACCCTGCCGCTGGCAGAGGTGCAATGGGAGGACAAGATGGACGACGTGATGGCCAAATTCGAGCTGTGTGGCGCCTGGAATTTGCCCGTGGTGGAGGGCGGACGGTACGTGGGCTTTGTGTCGCGGTCGCGCTTGTTCAACGCCTACCGGAAGTGGCTCAAGGCCACCAGCCTGGAGTGAGGGTCAGAGCTCGTGCTCTACAGCACCTTCCAAGATGTAGTTCATCTGGTAGACGTCGTCAGAGTTGAGTCGCAAAGTGCCCTTGAAGGTCAAGCGCTCGTCGGTTTGGTAAGTGCGCTCTCTCTTGTCTGGGAACCGCAAGTCGATGACAGATTCAGGCCCGGCCCCGCCGCAGAAGAAGCAGTTGGCGAAGGGGTAACGGCTGAGAACATAGAAGTCTTCGTCGACGTCCACCGGAATCATGTAGCCCGTGATGTGGAACGCCTTGCCTTCCGAGGCCACCACCAATTCTCCAAACTTGGGCATCCAGTAGTACGCGTCGAGTTCTTCCAAGTACACGTCCGTGAACTCCACGTCGCTCAGCGTTTGCCACGTCAATTCCTCCAGCTCGTCGTACGACACCACCTCGGTTTCAGCTGGGTCGGGCGTTGTTGTCACTGGTTTGGGGTCGAGGCTTGCAAGTTTGGCTTCGCCGACATGGCGAAACTGGTCTTGCGTGGCTTTCGCTGCCTCGGAGGGGTGGCACATGCTGCTCCAATCCATCATGGACACGGCTGCCAACGCCACGGCCGAGAACACAAACGTCAAGAAGCTGCTTCGTTTCATCAGGACGAAGTTAAGCTTCACTGAGGGTCTCGCTGATGTCCAGTCGCAGGGTGCGTCTGGCTGGAATGGCAGAAGCCACGAGCCCCACGGCGACCGCTGCAGCAGCCAAGGCAACTTCGCCTGGCAGGGGCATCATGGCACTCAAGCTGTAGTGGAATTGCTGTTCCACAAAGGCCGAGAGCACCACCATGGCAACGCGACTCAGGATCAACCCCAAGAGCGTGCCGCCTGCGCTCAGAAGCCCGCCTTCCGCCAGCAACAGCGTGTACAACGTGCGGGGAGTGCCGCCCATGGTGCGCATCAACGCCAACTCATGTCGTCGCGCCCGAATGTTGTCCAACACGGAAATGAAGATGCTGGCGAAGCTCAGGGCCATGATGAGCATGGCGATGGCGCGAAGGGCTGCCGTGCCGAGCCCAAACTGTTGGGTCATCCGGTTGACTTCGATCGCCGGCAGGGCGACCTGCATGTTTGTGTCTCGAAGCGTGTTGGGGATGGTCAACACGGCCAAGGCGTTCCGCTTCTTCAACAGCATGGCGGTGATTTCCCGCGTGCTGGGATCGACCTCCTCCCCCTCGTGGGCATGGACGTCCCAGATGCTCTGAATCGAGGTCAGGATGAGTTGGTCTACCACGGTGCCACTCGGCGCCATGACGCCCACCACGGTGAAGGTTCGGTTGGTGTGGATGTCGGTTTGGTCCGTGAGGCCGTGGGCGCTGAAAAAAGTATCCCCCAGGGCCAGGCCCGTGGCCTCCGCCACCTTCGCACCGAGCGTGACGTCGAAGGTCTTGTCCCACCAGGTGCCGTCCGCCAATTCCGCCCCGTAGTGCTCCACGTAGCCCATGTCCGTGCCGACGATGCGGTAGCCTTCGTGATTGTCCCCGTACGCCAACGGAATGCCCGAGGCGATGTAAGGATGCTTGACCACCTTTTGGGCCGCCTCCAACGAGATGTTTCCGGTCGGTGCGTCGATGTGGTAGACGTTGGCCAGGATCAGTTGCAAGGGGCTTCCCTTGGCCCCCAACACCAAATCGATGTCCTTGATGTTCCGTTCAAACGCGTCGTTGACCTGCTTTTCCGTCAGGAGCATCAAACTGACCATCCCCACCCCAAAGGCCAAAAGGGCCAGGCTCAACGCCGTCTGCAGGGGCTTGGCTTGCAAGTTTCGCCAGGCCTGTGTGGTCACCCCAAGGTTCATGGCCGTTGGTGGCTGAGGGTGACGCACGAGGCGTACCGGTCCTTCAAACGTTGGTCGTGGGTGACGACCACCAGGGTTGCGTAGGCCGCTTCTCTGTCGAGGATGTCCATCACGGCCGCCGCGCTTTCGTCGTCCAAGGCGGAGGTGGGCTCGTCCGCGAACACCACCTTGGGCTTGTGCAGCAACGCACGGGCAATGGACGCACGCTGCTGTTCGCCCACGCTGAGCTCGTGTGGCTGTGCCCCTGCCCGGTGCCCGATGCCCAGGCGGTCGAGCATGTCGTCCATCTTGGATTCAAGGTCCGCCGGGATGCGGCCGGTGGTCAGTTGGTGAGGCAAGGCCAAATTCTCGCGCACCGTCAGACTCTGCACAAAGTGCGCTTGCTGGAAGATGACGCCCACTTCGGCGCCCCTCCAGCGGTCGAGTTCTCGGTCGGTGCTGGTGTGCAGCGACTTGGAGCCTACCGTCAACGCACCTGACGTTGGGGTCAAAAGCCCGCAAAGAAGGTGAAGCAAGGTGGTTTTGCCGGTACCGCTGTTGCCCAACAGGAGCATTCGATCCCCCTGGGCACATGAAAAGTCGGGAAAGCTCAGGACGGGTCCAGCCGCGTCGTATTGAAACTTCACCCCCTCAATGCTGACCATGACCCCAAGGTACGCAGGCGGTGCGTGAGATTGGCTTTAGCTTCGCAAACCAAGCACATGCAATCATGAATTTTTGGCAACGTCTTTCGCGTTTTGGCATCGGCATCTTGTTGGGCACCGTCCTCTCCTTGTACTTCTTCGGCGGACGGGGATGCGGGTCGTGGCTGCCCTCTGCGCAAGTCCGGAAAACCATCGTGGAAGGTGGGATTCAGTTCTCTCCTGAATTGCGTGCGTCGCAACCTGACCTCACTGTGTCAGACGTCCTGACGTACGTCGGGTCCGCAGACGTGGACTTCGGGGCAAGCGGCACCCGGGAAGAGCCTCAATGGTATGTGCTCTCCGGAGCAGTGGACGGGTCGCCTTTGACGGGCATCGAAGTCGTGCTCATGGACACGGCAAGCGTCGTCCGTCTCGTGGATCTCGCACGCTGATCAGCCCCGCTGCAAGGCCTCCATCTCGTCATACAGCTTTCTGGCCTTCTCCATTTTGGCAGGGTCCACGTCGCCTTCCACCTTGCGTTGTTTGGTGTACGGCTCGAACGCGTCCCAATTCACCTCGGCGCCGACCTCCTGGACCAGGCCCGCCAAGACTGCGGTGGGCTCGGCGCAATAACGCTCGTACCCGATGAAGTGAAGGCGGTGGCGGTCCATCGCCAAGGCCGCCTGGTATTGGTTGATCCACAAGTCGAGCCAATGGTCCAGCGTGTCAAGGTCGCGCTCGGGCAGTGGGGTTTGATCCGGGAATTTGAACGGTTTTTGACCCAGCCCAAACTCGTGGTGCGCCAGCCAATCCATGTACGTCTTCACGAAGGGGTCGTCTTGCTGCATCGCGCAATACTTCTGATGCATGGCGCGGAGAGAGGCGGCGTGGGTCAGGGGCTCGCGAAACATCACCACGGCGTGAAAGTCCCGGTTGTGCTCGCGCAGTGAAGGGTAGCGCAGCAGGGCGTTGTTGTTTTTGGCCACGTACATCGCACCGGGGTGGGAGGCAGTGGCCAGGGCGATGCCTTGGTAATCCAAATAGGTCCCATGGCACCCGGCATCCAATTGGTGCGCGACGACCGCGTCGTCTTGGACGTAAGGCTCGGCCGCCATGGTTTGGAAAAACACCTCTTCCAGGGCCTCGGCCGAGTCGTTGCCGACCATGATGCCGTCGCCGTGGCTGCGTTCTTTCTTGGGGCTGGACGACGGGTTGTGCACCTGGCGCCAGGTTCCAGGTGCCAAGACCAGCGGCATGTTGGCGTAGTTCAAACTGTGGAACACCCCGCTGGCCACGAGCCGTTCCAGCATGCTCGTGGTGCCAGCCCGCGCCAATCCGGTGACCAGCAAAAACGTCGGGTTGGGGGTTCCGCCCCGGGCTTTCCACGCTCGGATTTCGCGGCGCATCAGCGCGGAGTGGACGTGGGGGTGATCCAGGACCATTTTGTGCAGCAACTGGGACAACGGGGAGTGGTCCGAGGTTGCCGTCCCTGAGCGCTCCTGCCTGGGCAACACTTTGGGCACCATGAAGGCCAAGGTCCCGCCCACCGACACCGCCGCGATGCCTTGCCAGGTGGCCAAGAGGCCGAGGCCCAGTCCGTCCACGAACATGCACGGGGTGGCGATGCACGTGCTCCCAGCCACCACCAACCCCAGGAATTTCAGAAGCGCCACGACAAGCGAGGACGTGGCTT
>MDTB01157774.1_pt1 | contig 21625 bp, 24 predicted proteins | sample 811161 | NCBI WGS metagenome assembly MDTB01 (sample SAMN05326650, study PRJNA326480) | marine metagenome | isolation source: seawater | place: Mediterranean Sea | collected 2009 | reverse complement strand
CAATTTCATCTCTACTAAGAATTTCTGTTCCTGGAATGTCTCTTATTGCCATACGATAAGAATCTGTTGCAACCAATCTAAGACCATCTTGTTCAGCTGCTAATAAAACACCAGTTAAAATTGGTCTTGCATCATCCATGCTTGCTGCTTTAACAACCTGTTCAAAAGCATTAGCTAAGCTTTTAGTATCAAGCTTTGCTTCGTTTCCACCTGGTTCTTCAAATTTTGGGAACTCATCAACAGGAAGTGTCCGCAAATTAAATTCAGATTTTCCGCTTTTTATTTGTATTTCTTCTTCTTTAGTTACAAAAGAAATTTGTCCATCATCTAAAACTCTGCTTATATCAGCAAGTAAAGCTCCTGGAATTACGACTTTACCATCTTGCTCTCCACCAACTTTTAGTTCTATGCGAATTGTTAAATCTAAGTCACTTCCCAAAACTACAAGTTTGTCTTTTTTTAATTCCATAAAAAGCCCAGACAAAACCGGATTAGTCCCGCTTCTGTTTGGTGTTGCTTTTCTTGCTAATGAAAATGTTTTTTCTAAAACTTCTTTTTCACATTTAAATTTCATTTATACTTCTTTGTTTTTTTTAAACTTAGTAGATGTAATAGGTCTTGTGGATTGTGGATAGAAGTTTATTTTTGCAGGTCATAGAGTGTTTTACAATCCCCAGTACATTCACAGCTGCCCACAGCAAAAAATATTTTAAAACCGCTTTGTGGAAAACTTATTTATTGTCACGCAAAGCTGAAATTAAAGAAGTCACCTGATCATATATTTCTCTTCTTTCAGCCATTAACCCTTTAATTTTTTCAACAGCATGAATAACAGTTGTATGATCTCGTCCTCCAAACTCTCTAGCAATACCTGGATAACTTAAATCTGTCAATTCTCTAAAAATATACATAGCAACTTGTCTTGCTGTAACAAGTGGCCTCCGTCTGCTTCCGCCGATTAATTCTTCTTTTGAAAACCCATACATTTCTGTTGTTTGTTCAAAAATTAGTTCTGGTGTAATTGGTCTTGGAGCATTTGAACTAATTAGATCACCCAAAACAGTTATTGCAAGAGCTTTAGTACAGGGTTCATGATTTAAATTTGCATATGCAGAAACTCTTGTTAATGCTCCTTCCAACTCTCTGATGTTCTCTGTAATGTTTTCTGCAATGAATTGTAAAACTTCGTCGGGAACAAGTATTCCCCCCGGATTTTCTTCTGCTTTTTTACTTAAAATAGCTAAACGTGTTTCGAGGTCCGGTGCTTGAATGTCTGTGACCAGTCCCATTTTAAAACGACTACGTAGTCGGTCTTCTAGTGTTGGAATTGAATCAGGTGGCCTGTCGCTTGATAGAACAATTTGTCCACCAGCTTGTTGAATGGTGTTAAACGTATGAAAAAACTCCTCTTGAAGACCTTCTTTTCCTTCCATAAACTGAATGTCATCTACAAGTAAAACATCAATCTCACGAAAATGCTGTTTGAATTCTGGGAGGGTTTTGTTTCTAATAGCTTCAACAAAACGGTTCATAAAAGTTTCACTTGACACATAGCGAACCTCGTGATTTTTATAATGATCAGTTACGTAATTTCCAACCGCCTGTAAAAGGTGTGTTTTACCAAGACCAGCGTCACCGTAAATAAATAAAGGGTTATAGGAACGGCCAGGAGTTTCAGCTACGGCTAATGCGGCAGCGTGTGCAAATCTGTTCGATGACCCTATAACAAAATCGTCAAACGTATATTTAAATGTTTTTGTTCCTGCGGTATTTGTTTCAGTTTGTTGATTTAAAGAAACACCGTCAAGACTTTTATTGCCTTCTTTTTCTTCTAAGGCTGTCACCATTAAATCATTTTCGAATTCTTCTATTTTTTGTAAAACGAAACCTTCGTTGCTTTCTTCAACCTCTTCTAATTGTTGAGAAATGGGTTCAGTTACAACATTGATAGCAATATTAAATTGATCATCACTTATTTCAGAAAGTGTTTCTGAAACTAGTTTTTTGTATCTTCCTTCTATTCGATCCCTAACTACAGTGCTTGGAACTTGAATAATAAGATGATCATTTTTTATTTCTATTGGTATGACGGAGCTAAAAGTAACTTGCCAAACAACTTCAGACACTTGAGATTTGATTGCTGTAGCGCAAGATTCCCATAAAAATGTTGCATTTTCTTCGATGATTTCTTCCAAAACTTCTCCTCTTGATTATCCACAGGTGTGGATTCTTATGTGGAAAGAAAGATGAAAAATTTTGATTTACAATAACATTTTCTTTCGCGCTACTAAGTCGAGAAACGTAGCATTAGATAGGTGCTTGTAAGCAAAGCGGGCGTTTAATTAATATTTTTATGGCTTTATTAGAGTTAATTATTTTCTGTGTATAAAAGCGATTATTTTTACACAGTTTAATTTTTTTACTTGTGTATTACTTATTCGGTTGGTGTCTCGTGTGCTCCGACATACGATCAATAGTTGGACTGTTTATTAAACGCGAGATAGACAGTCTCTGCTAAAAAAATAAAAGATTTTTATTTGTTATAACTTGCATATTTTTCTACTAAATGTGGGTTTACACAGGAGTTAAATTTAATGAAACGAACTTTTCAACCAAATAATCGAAGGAGATCACGAAAACACGGTTTCCGTCACAGAATGCAAACACGAGCAGGAAGGGCTGTTATTAAAGCCCGTCGGCAGAAAGGTCGAGCTCGGCTTTCAGCTTGATAGGTCGTTTGCACTACAAGCGCGACTTTAACAATCTTCGTGTTAATGGAAAAACAGTAAAACGAGGGTTTTTAAGCGTTGTTTTCAGTCCATCTGACAATTCTTCAGATGGTATTAGAGTCGCATTTGCTGTAGGACGATCTGTCGGTGGCGCTGTTGTCAGAAATCGCATTAAGCGGAGACTTCGAGAGGCTTTTTCAAAAATGATTACAAAAAACAAATTAGTTCCAAATGGAGACTATTTAATAAGAGTTTTTCCTGAGGCTAAAAACAAAAACTTTATTTTTTTATCGGAAAATTTAGAAAAAATTATTGAAGATTTAAGAAAAGACAATGAGTAATTTGTTTAATAATTCCTTAAAAAATCCTGAAAAACAAGACAAAAATTTTATTATTAAAACACTGGTTTCGATAATTGGTGTATATCAATCAATTTTTTCAGGCCGACCAAGCACATGTAGGTTTGTTCCTTCATGTTCAAATTATGCAATTGAATCTTTTGATAAACAAGGTTTTTTTAAGGGATCTTTTTTAACATTTAAACGAATTTGTAGGTGTAACCCCTGGGGTGGTCAAGGGTTGGATCCTGTTCCTGAAAGTAAAGGGCGAATAAATGTTTGATTTATTGGCGAATTTATTGTCTTGGTTTTATGACTTTTGGCCTTCATATGGTATGGCGATAACACTTTTAACATTGTTAATAATGGTGATTCTCACTCCATTGACATTGAAACAGACTAAATCAATGATCAAGATCCAACATGTTCAACCAGAGTTAAAAAAGATTCAAAATAAGTATAAAAATGACAAAGAAAGAATGAATAAAGAGGTAATGGCTTTTTATACAGCTAATAATGTGAATCCTCTTTCAGGTTGTTTACCTCTTTTTGTTCAAGCACCAGTTTTTCTTGTTTTATATAACGTTATTCGTGGATTAACTAGACGCCTTTCTAATATTGGTGAACATGCGGGATGGATAGCGGGGAGATTTAATCAAGAAGTTTCTGTTCCACCTGATCGTATGGAAGTTTTTTATCCTGACTATATAGATCATCAAAGTGCTTTATTTAATGATTTAAGCCAAGAAAAGGAAATGGTTTCTTGGGGGGTGGATCTTGCTAGATCAGCGAGTGACGCACTTTCTGACGGCTTTGTTACTTCAGTGCCTTATTTTATTTTAATTTTGTTGGTTTTTGCTTCTTCCTGGTATCAGCAAAAACAAATTCGCGGAAGAAATCAACAGGCTGCTATCAGTCCTCAACAGCAGATGATTTTCAAAATAATGCCTTTTTTCTTACCTGTTATATCTTTTAGTTTTGATGCAGCTCTTGTTGTTTATTTTGTAATTTCTAATCTTTACAGAATCATTCAACAGGGTTATATAACTCGAAAGTTTTATGGTGAAAATGAAAACAAAGAAAATGTTGTAGTAAGTGTTCCATCAGAAAAAATTCAAAAAACTGAGGTAAAACAACAGCCACAGAAGGAAAAAAATAAAGGTAAAGCACAAACAAATAGAAATTCTTCAACAGAAGCTAAAAGAAAAAGAACCACAGCTGGAAACAATGAGAACAATTCTCATTTAGATGAAAAAAAACCTGTTAAATCAAGTAAAAAGAAAAAACGGAAAGAAAATAGTGATACCGATTCAACTGTTAAAAACCCAATAAATACAGGAAGAATCACACCTTCAGGTACAAATGTGCCTCGAAGTCAGAAAAAAAGCAAGAAAAAGAAAAGGAAATAATTATGGAGTGGATCGAAACAACGGGATCCACCGTTGATGAGGCTAAAGATCGGGCATTAGATCGTCTTGGTATTGCAGAAGACGATATGCAGTTTGAGATTATCGAAGAAGGAAGCAATTCTTTGTTTCGTTTAAAAAGAAAAGAAGCTCGGTTACGTGCCAGGGTAAAACCAGTAAATACAAAACCTAAATTTGATCGCCGACAGCGAAACAAAAAACAAAGTAGAGGTGGAAAGAGCACTAGCGGTTCAGGAGATACCAAAAATAATAATTCTCGAAAAAACGTAAAAAAAGATAATCCTCGAGAAAGCAACAAAAAAACTTTTAATAATAATAAAACTGATAAGGATGCGGCAAATGCAAGAAAAAAGCGCGATACTGATATCAAATCCACTAAGAAAGGAAGTTCTAAAACAGATTCCGAAGCCCGTAATAACGGCAAAGAGGCTGTGAAAAAAAACAAAATGAATCTTGAAGAACAATCTGAAATAACAGAAGATTTTGTATCTGGTCTTCTAGAAAGAATGGGTTTACAGGCGCGCGTTGTTAGTTCTATTGAAGATAATCGTGCTGTTGTTCAGGCTCAAGGATTAAATCTTGGCTTAGCTATAGGACCCCGAGGAGAAACAGTTCGCGCAATTACACAACTGGCACACACTATGATTCAACGTCTTTCAGATGGTGAAGCGGAAGGTAAATTAACTGTAGATATTGGGGGCTACAGGGAACGACGAAGGACATTTTTAGCTGAATTTGCAGTAAATCAAGCAAATGAGGTTTTAGAAGATGGAAACCCAATAGCTCTTGATCCTATGAATGCTTCTGACAGGAAAGTAGTTCATGATGCAGTTTCTGATGTAGAAGGTGTTGCAACACGTTCGGAAGGGTCAGATTACGATCGCCATGTCGTAATAACCGTTGATGAAGCGTGATGATATAACGTTTCTAAAACTTCAAAAAATTCTTCATTTAGCTAATTCTGAGGGTTTTTTAACTAATAATGCGGTTAAAACTGGGATTGAGCACAGTAAAGGCTATTTATTTTCAAAAGAGAACTCTTTTTTTCTTGAAAACTTTAAAACGAAAGATTTAGCTATCGATTTAGGCACTGGTGGTGGTATCCCTGGTTTAGTTTTGGCTACTTTTACTGATTGTCATTGGCTATTGGTTGACCGCAGTGAAAGACGGTGTGCTTTTTTGAAAAAAGCTATTTTTGAATTGGATTTGAGTCAGAGAGTTAAAGTTGTCGAGTGTTCAGCTGAAGAATTAAGCCGAGGCGATTATAGGGGAAAAGCTAAACTTGTTACAGCTAGAAGTTTCGGTTCTCCTGCGATTACAGCTGAATGTGCGAGTCCTTTATTGAAGGAAGATGGCTTATTTATTGTTAGTGAACCGCCCTTTGATGAATCAGCTAATAATCAAGACAGGTGGCCCGTAGATGGTCTAACTTTTCTTGGTTTAAAACAAAAAGAATACTGGCATACAGGTTTAGCAGGGTACAGGTCCTTTTTTTGTGCTGTTAAATGTCCTGAAACCTATCCTCGTAGGTTTAACAAAATCCTGAAAAATCCAGTTTTTTAAGTAGTTATTTTTAAGTGTTTCACGTGGAACACTTAAAACATGGCTGTTTCACGTGAAACATTAATTTAACAAGGGTGCTTGTTTGTTTTTAGTTATTAGGTAATGCTGTGGGCAATGTCGATTATTTCTCCAGGTGATGGTCAATCAACCTATAAAAAAAGTCCAAGAATTATTGCTATAGCTAATCAAAAGGGTGGTGTAGGTAAAACCACAACAACAATAAACCTAGGTGCAGCTATTGCTGAAAATGATAAAAAAGTCCTAATTATAGATTTAGATCCGCAATCAAATACAACAACAGGTTTAGGTTTTTCAACAAAAGAATTAAAGTCTTCGACGTATCAGGTAATTATTCAAGAAAGCACTGCTTCTGAAGCAATTCTTGATGTCGGGATAAAAAATCTTCATTTGTTGCCTTCAAGTTTAGAGTTGGCAGGAGCTGAAATTGAACTTGTAACAGCCTTAAGTAGAGAGCAGAGGCTTACCCGCGCATTGGATGAAGTTATTAGTAATTACGATTTTATTCTTATTGATTGCCCTCCAGCCCTTGGAATTTTGACTGTGAATGCATTGTGCTTTGCAAAAGAAGTAATAGTTCCAATTCAATGTGAATATTACGCATTGGAAGGTTTGGGACAACTTGTAGGGAATGTTGATTTAGTTAAATCAAATTTAAACCCTGAGTTAGAAATATCAAAAATCGTATTAGTTATGTATGACTCTCGAACAAAAATTTCCAAACAAGTTGCTGATGAAGTTAGAGAATATTTTGGTGAACGTGTTTGTAATCAGATGATTCCCAGATCGGTTCGTCTTTCTGAAGCCCCGTCGTATGGTCAGCCAATAACAGTGTTTGACCCAACCTCGCGAGGTGCAGTTGCCTATAAAGAGTTAGCAAAGGAGGTTTTGAATGAATAATAAAACTGGTTTAGGTAAAGGCTTGTCAGCATTAATTCCTGATTCTGTAAGTAATCAAGGAACAAATTTAGTTGACAAAAACAAATCTGAACAAGATATTTTAATGACACCTGGAAGTGAACTGAGACATGTTCTTTTAGCTGATATAGAAAGAAATCCTTATCAGCCTAGAACTGTTTTCGATGACGAGAAATTATCTGAATTAACCACATCAATTCAAGAAGTTGGTGTTCTTCAACCAATCTTGTTAAGGGAACAAAATGGACGGTACGAATTAATTGCTGGCGAAAGAAGGTGGTTGGCAGCAAAAAGGGCTGGGCTATCATCGATACCGGCTGTTGTTAGAAGAATTCAAGACATTGAATCTTTTGAACAAGCAATTATTGAAAATCTTCATCGCGAGGATTTAAATCCAATTGATGAAGCTGTTGCTTATCACCGTCTTATGGATGAATTCAGTATGACCCAGCAGCAAGTTGCTGAAAGGGTTGGAAGAAGTCGTCCAGCTGTTGCTAACGCTTTGCGACTTCTAAACCTTTCATCTGATGTTCAAAGATTAATAATGGATGGTGCTTTAAGTGCAGGTCACGCTAGGTGTCTAGCTGGTGTAACTGATAAAAAAATTGAAGAAAAATTAGTGTCACGGATACTTTCAGAAGCTCTTTCAGTTCGACAACTTGAATCGATAGTTAATGATTTACAAGATGAAACTAGTGATGCAACAAGAGAAAAAGTAATTTATGGAACTTCAGTTAAAGAAGCCGCTTATCTTGAAGTAGAAAAAGTTTTGTCGGAAAGATTTGATACTAAAGTTTCTGTTGTCTCGAGAGGGAAAAAAGGCAGGTTAATAATTGAATTTGCTGATCCTGATGATTTACAAAGAATCTTTGATATCTTAGAATAAATATTAATATTAATTAATATTTATTCAGCTAATTCTAAAGGATCTTTAAACCAGTTTGAAATAGCTTTAGTCAGCTCTGTAGCTATTTCGTTAGTCTTTTCTACGACTTCTCCAGGTGGTCCAAGAGCACATAGGACAGCTGGCATTTTAGTCGCCCTTAATATTGGTAGTTGCATCCCATTGGTTGAGGGCTTCACATCCATAATTTTTGTAATTGCTTTTGAACAATGCGAAGCTAACCGAAACCCCCCTTCACTTTGAGAATTTTTTGTTTTGAAATAACTGACTGCGCAATAAGACTCATTCTCAATGTGAAGTCCTATGTACATTTCAGCTTCAAAACCGTTTGCGGTTTTAGCCTGTATTTCTTCATCTGGATTATTTAAGTCGATCACTTTTGCTCCTTTTTGCCGAAGCATTCGCGCTGTTGCATTTGCAAGAGTTGCACTATTTCCAAAGTGGCCTACAACTAAGTGCCTGGATTTTAATTCCGTGCTTTGAATTCTCAAGTTTTCAATTTCTTTAATTTTAGAAATTTGCGTACCAGAGGTTTCACGATGTTTTATATTTTGAAGATTTCGAACTGTTTCATGACCAGCAATGCCGTCTTCTATCAAACCAAAATTTTTTTGAAAATCTATCAAAGCATTCACTGTGTGCGGTCCAAAAATTCCATCAACCCTTCCGACATCAAAACCTAATTTTCCCAATTGGGTTTGCAATTCGAAAACATCATCCCCTTTAAGCATTGGAGATTGAAGATATAACTGCCTATTACCTAGTTTGAAAGCTGCTTCTAATAAGACCGCTTTTGTGATTTCATCTAAAACACCACTTGTTTTAAGACCTCTAAATTTTTGGAAATCTTTTAGTTTTTCTTGTGTGTCAGCGCCAAATTCTTTGTTAGTTACTTCAATTTTGTTAATTAAAAAGCCTAAATTTGATAGGCGTATTTGTAGAGAAAAAACGTCGTTTCCAGTGTCTCCAATTTCTAAAGCGTTTTTGTTTTGCACGACATTTTTCTTGAGTTAATTATTACTAAATGAACTCAGACAAAGCATCTAACAGCTGATGTTTTCCTTGAGCACCAACTAAACGTTTTGCAGGTTCCCCATTGTTGAAAACAATTAAAGTGGGGATGCTCATTATTTCAAATTTTTGAGCTAATTCAGGTGCATTATCAACATCCACTTTTGCGATTTTTATTACTCCTTCTTGTTCATCAGCAATTTCTTCTAAAATGGGGGCAATCATTTTACAGGGTCCACACCATTCGGCCCAAAAATCTACAAGGATTGGTTGATTCGCTGAATTAATTTCACTTTCGAAATTTTCTGTTGAAAGATTTGTGATAGCCCCACTCATTATTTTCTCCATTAATAGTTAGTTACTTAAGGATTTTTACACCTTATAGATGGTTAATGCAGAACACCTTTAGAATTTTTTTTATTTGTGTCAATTTTTTTGGTTTTCTAACCAATGTTCTGCATCAATTGCTGCCATGCATCCTGATCCAGCTGCAGTGACTGCTTGTCTATATTTGTGATCTTGTACATCACCGCAAGCGAAAACACCTTCAACATTTGTTTTTGTGTTTTGAGGTTCTGTATTTATATATCCCAAGTCGTCGATTGAAAGTTTGTCTATGAAAAGTGACGTGTTTGGTGTATGACCTATAGCAATAAAGATTCCTTCTAAGTCAAGCTTTGTTTCTTCAAGGGTTTTTGTATTCCTAATTTTTACACCTTCAACTGAACTTGAACCAAGTATTTCTGTCACTTCAGAATCCCAGAGGAAATTTATTTTAGGATTTTCATGAGCCCTTTTTTGCATAATTTTTGAAGCCCGTAGTTCATCTCTTCTATGGATTACAGTTACTTCCGAGGCAAATTTTGTTAAGAAGGTAGCCTCTTCAATCGCTGAGTCACCACCACCCACAACAGCAATTTTTTTATCCTTGAAAAAGAAACCGTCACAAGTGGCACATGTTGACAGTCCATGTCCTAATAGTCTTTTTTCACCTTCAACTTCAAGCATCACTGATTGGGCTCCTGTCGAAATAATTAACGCATCAGCAGTATGTGTTGGTAAATCTTTGTCAGGGTTATCTATCCAGATTTCAAAAGGTTTTTTTGTTAAGTCTACTTTGGTTACTTTTCTTGTTAAAAAAGTGGCTCCAAATCTTTCTGCTTGAGCTTTCATGTCAGCCATTAATTGCGGACCTAAAATACCATCAGGGAAACCAGGGAAATTTTCAACTTCAGTTGTAAGCATTAGTTGTCCGCCTGGTTGATCTCCAGTGGAGGATGGTTCTCCTTCTATAACTAAGGGATTCAATTCAGCGCGTGCTGTATAGATAGCAGCAGTTAAACCTGCAGGACCTGATCCTATTATTACTATTGTTTGGTGGCTATCTGACATCTGTTTTCTAACTGACCGAATTATTATTGCTTTTCATTTTTCCCTTTTTTAGTATGAGAACACCTATAGAACAAGAAAATAAACCTAATAAAATAAATGCTAACCAAGATCCTCCAGGTATTGATTGGTCGATAATTTTAAAGATTGCAATGCCGAAGAGAATTAGTGCTGTAAACACACAAAGTAAGACTGCAAGTCCATAAATAATCCATTTAGAAGAGGAAATTATTGGATCAGTTGTGAATGAACGAAATTGTGAAACTGTTTTAATAAATTTGTTTGTAATTGAAGCAGTCCAATTTTCATTTTTCTTATTAGTTTTCATTTAATTAGTTTTTTAAGGTAAAACAAATACCTATTACACCTGGTCCACCATGACTTGCTACAACTGGGCCAAGTGCACTTACACGTATCGCAGTTTGATCTATTAAGCCTTCAAGTGAATTAAGAAATTCGTCCAAGTCTTCAGCTCTGGCATGCATTACAACTAAATTTTCCATATTGCCTTCAAACTCAGATAGTTTGTCGCGAAGCCACAAAAGGGATTTTTTTCTTGTTCTTTGCCTTCCAGCTTCTTCAACGATCCCACTACTAACATCGATAAGTGGCTTTATAGAAAGCATGCTTCCAAGTAGGGCTTGGGCATTACCAATTCTTCCACCTTTTTTAAGGTTTTCTAAAGTATCTATAGCTGCATATACACGTGTTTTTGAACGTAAATCATTTAGAAGTGTGAGTATTTCATCAACTGAGTGATTGTTTTGGGAAGCTTCTGCAGCCTTTAAAACCATTGTACCCAAGCCGCCAGTTACAGATTTACTGTCAAAGATACGTATATCCTTATCACTTAATTCACGTGCCCCTGTTTCTGCTGCTTGGATTGTTGCCGAAAGTTCACTTGACATATTTATACAAATGACAGTTTCAGCTCCTTGTTCAAAGCATTCTTCAAAAGCTGTTTTGAATGCACCGGGTGAAGGTGCAGCAGTTTGCGGAACATCTTCACTATTATTCATTCGTTCGTAGAACTCATCTGCTCCAAGTTCAACACGGTCAATTAATTCTTCTTCACCAAATCTTATGCTTAACGGGACTATCGATATACCTAAGTTTGAAGTCTCTTCATCTGAAAGATCACTTCCGCTATCTGTAACAATTCGGATTTTCATATTTCCTCCTGCCTATGGATGGATCGTAGCCGTCGGGAACGCCACCACCAGAATGCGAGAAAAAAAACAGCACCAACAAAAAGTAGGATTCCCACACCTGATAGGCGAGTTGTTCTTATTAAAAGTGAATTCGAGTCTAACTGCAACAGGTGTTCTTTATCTGGGGATCTAATACCTATACGGATTTGAGAATCTCCAGATGTACGAGAACTAACAGGTATTTTTATCTTGTTTATACCAGGGTTTAGTTTTACTTCTAATGTTTGACCCTCAGGAAAACTAATACGCCCATCACTTTGGAGTATTAGCACTACATTTGCTTCATGATTTAGGTTGTTTTGAAGCGTAAAAGGCAATTCCGCTTTTCTACTTGTAAGTCGAACGTTTTGGTTTTGAGGGCTTGTAAATCCATCAATTACACTGACGATCTCCTCATAAATTTTCGTGAAGTACTTAGATGCTTCATTTTCGTTTAGTTCATGGGCAGAACTTGTATCGAGAAGTTCGTAAAGAAAAGAAGTATTTGGATGAGGTTTGCCTATGACTTCTGAATAAGCGTTGATTGCTGCTTTCGCAAGGTTCTGATTTGGACCTCTACTAGAGATATCTTGTGGTGATTTATTCCAAAGAATGTATTTGGTTTTATCCATTTCTTGGTCTTGTTCAATGTGATCAATAAGAGAGGGAAGTGGTTTTATATCTAAATAAGGAAAGTTTTTTATGGTTGTAAAAACTTGGTTCAGAATATTTTCAGACATATCATTTGGAATTTTTATTATGATGTGTTTTTCTTTTCTGGTTTCGTCTAGCGCTAGTAAAGAAAGGTCAGCAAGTAGAAAATGTATATTTGATTTTTTGTTTGTTAATTGAGTTAAATAGGAATTTATTTTTTTGTCTAACACAAGAACTTTAAAAATATTTCCATTTTCTCCCCGCATAGTAATTAATGGATTTACTTCTTTTTCTTTTACTGGCTTAGGGTCAATATGGGAAAGTTCTGTAATAAAAGTTTTGATACCAACTTTATTTAATGCTTCAAGAGTTTCTATAACAGCGCTGTTTGAAATGAAAGAAAATGTACGATCAGGTTCGATTTGAAGGTGATTATTTATTTGAAGATCTCCTTTTGTTAAAAGATCGTTATAAGTATCAAAGCGATTAATTAATCGCCAAGACTCAGGATCACTTGTCACAAAAGGTGAAGAAATGAGATGTAATTGAGTTTCTGCTAACCGTTTAAGGTCTAAGAGCAGAATTTCATCTTTTGGATTTATTGATTTAGAAAGACCTGACAAGGTTGCGGGTGGCAAACTAACTGACATATTTATTTCAGGATTATTTTTCAATGCTTCTACCAGATTTGTTAACTGGTTAACTACTTCTCTATCGAGAACGTAAGTCCCATCATGTTGGAGTGGTGGTGCGGCAGTTATTTCTGCAATAAATGACAAAGAAACAGTATTTATTTTTTCAGATTCAAGCAAATGTATAAGTGGAAACATTAGAGTTTCAGGATTTTCTTGATTTGATTTAAAGCTTTTTATAACTAAAGGGCGAACTGTTCCAGGTTCAGAAAAAACAGAATTTTCTGAACTACGATCTGTATTCACTTCGATGTTTATTTCTTTAGTTTTGATTTGTTCTTGAGTTAGAGATAACTGAAATGAAGTTATTTCAGGTTCTGAATTTGTTGATTCAAAACTTTCTGTAAGTGAATTTCTATCTAATTTTTCTAAAGTGAATATCTCAAGCAAATCTCCTTCCTGCAGATCGTTAATTGAAAGTCTTAATTTGAATGAATCATTAGTTTTTGACCAGACCGGTTGTTCGATTAAGGAGACTTGTTTTATCTCATTTTGCGCATTTGCCGGTGTATTTGAAAATAAAACGAAAATAGTTGATAAAAAAAGCGACGCGTATAAGCATTTTTTAATAAAACCATTTAGTACCAAGAGTCTATTTTTATTAATACATACAGAATATGGCTTTTAGTTGCTTTTAGTAAGAGAAAATTCTTAAGACTTATTTATAAGGCCCTTATATGACCAGAACTTCGAACTACGCTCTTTAAGTGGCGTTGTTGTTTTTGACTGATGAGCGGTTTCTTGAACATGTTGCAGGAAAAAAGCACCCTGAGTCTCCTGCACGTCTTGAAGCGGTATGGAAAGGTTTAGACAACCTATTATTAGAAGAGGATTTAGTTCGAATTGAACCTCGAATTGCTAAGGAAACAGAACTTTTAAGATGTCACCCAATTGAACACATTCAAGCTTTGGAAGCTGTGGATGCACAAGGTGGGGGTCGCATAGATCCTGATACTGGAATTAGTTCAGGATCTTGGAGTGCAGCTCGATTAGCAGCAGGATCAGGTCTTACGGCGGTTGAAGCATTAATTCAAACTGAAGCTAAAACTGCATTTTGTGCGATTCGACCACCTGGACATCATGCAACTTCTGATCGTTCGATGGGGTTTTGTCTACTTAACAATATTGCTATTACCGCAGCGTCTTTAATAGCCAAAGGTGAAAAAGTTGCTGTTATTGATATAGATGCTCATCATGGAAATGGCACACAAGAAATTTTTTATTCCGATCCTCGTGTCCTCATGATTTCAATTCATCAATGGCCTTTGTATCCAGGCACTGGTTCAGAAGAAGAGATAGGCGAATTAGACGGACAGGGCTTCACAGTAAACATACCTCTTCCTCCAGGTTCGACAGGGAGTATATATAGATCAGCATTAGACAAAATTGTTGTTCCTCTTGTAGAAGATTTTCGACCAGATTGGGTATTAGTTTCTGCGGGTTTTGATGCGCATAGAGAAGATCCTTTAACTGATATGGGATTGACTTCAGGAGACTTTGCAGACTTGACCGCAAATTTGTTTAATTTGGCACCAAAAAGTAGGTGTATTTTCTTTTTAGAGGGAGGTTATAACCTTCAAGCATTGACAGATTCTGTAAGTGCTTCATTTGCGTCCATAATGGGCATTGATTTGCGGCCTGAATCAGCGACTGGAGATGGACCTGGCATAGAAGTTGTCAATAGAGTTGCGCAGTTACATGGGGTGGTTTTGTGACAGAAAATTTTGATCGTTTAAGAGATTTAGTTACTCCTATTACGGGAAGATTTGTTCAGGAAAAACATACGCTTTTTTTAGTAGGGGGGGTCGTTCGCGATGTTTTGATTAATAAAAACATTGAAAGTCCTGATTTAGATCTCACAACTAACGCTACTCCTGATCAAATTCGAGCATTAGTTGAACCTGTGGCTGATGCAGTCTGGTTGCAAGGTGAAAGATTTGGAACAATTGGTTTAAGAATCGGTGAAATAAGAATGGAAATAACAACTCATAGATCTGAGTCTTATGTGAGTTCTTCTAGAAAACCTTCAGTCACTTTTTCATTAAATCTGGAAGATGATTTAAGTCGAAGAGATTTCACAGTTAATGCAATGGCTATTGAAGTTGATAGTGGGATTTTTTTTGATCCTTTTAATGGTAGATCAGATTTAGAGAATAAAATTTTACGAACCCCATTAGCTCCTGATAAGTCATTCAACGATGATCCTTTAAGAATGTTAAGAGCTGCAAGATTCTCTGCTGGTTATGATTTGCAACCAGTTCAAGAAATTGTTGACACTGCAAAAGATTTAGCAGACAGAATTTTGATTGTTTCGGCAGAAAGGATAAGAGAAGAGTTTTTGAAACTTCTTTCTTTAGAGAATCCTACAAAAGGTTTTGATTTTTTAGAAAAAGTTCATTTATTACCAAAAATTTTCTCTTTCGAATCAAATTTGGATCATAACAATTTCGACAAAATATTCTCATTATTGCCACCTGATGACCCTGTAATAAGACTTTCTGTTTTTTTTAAAGGACTTTCAAAAAAGGAAGTTAAAGAATCTTTAAAACGTCTAAAGATGTCTCGAGAAGAAAAGCGTCGGATAGAAACCACTGTTGATTTTTTGAACCTACTTTCTAGCGGCCCAAAAAGTGAAAAATGGACTAATGAAGAGCTTCGTCGCTTAATTGATTTAAATCAACTAAGTGTTGAGACCTCAATTAATATCATTCAGGCTTCAAATTCAAACATTAAAGAATTTTTAAGTTCATTAGAGATTTTAAGATCAACGGAAGATTTGATTTCATTTGAACCGCTCTTAACTGCCCAAGAATTGATGGACTTACTTAATATAGAACCTGGCCCGCTAGTAGGTGAAATTTTAAGTTGGCTTAAAGAAATGCATCTTCGCGATGGCACTATTTCAATTGATGAAGAAAAAAAGATGGTTCTGGAGCACTGGAAAAAATAAAATTTTTATGGATTTCCGGCAAGTTTCTTAATCAATTAAATGACTAATGTGTGTTGATGTCTTCAGTAAGGACAAAAAAGTCTTCAATTTCTAATCGCAGTATTGCTCTTGAAAAAGAGGATTTAATTTCTGTAGAGCGTGTTGCAGATGTTGAATACAGACTTGCACGACAGGCAGTTATTGAATATTGGAAAAAAGGGAAAATTGAGCGAGAAAATTTGTGTGATGCTCAACCCATGTTGAAACGAAACGCTATTCATTGTGGAGTTCCCATTGAAGAGGGTTGTCCGATTTGTGAACCAGGTGAAGTTTATTATGTAACTTATGTTTTTGGTCCGAGGTTGCCGGCTCATGGTCGTTGTATTTCCACCAAGGGAGAGCTTCAACGACTCAATGACCGAAAAACACATCTTTCTGCGTATGTAATTGAGGTCTGTCCTGACTGTGGATGGAATCATCTGGTAAGAATTGCATCATTGGGCGGAAATAAATTTTAAAATTATCAAACCTTTTAATTTTGATTTATTGGTAATATTAAATACTGCCGGCAGCTTTGTGCGCTGGACTGAAAAGGAGAATTTGGTGTCGAGATCTACTGTTCCTTCTATTCGTGAGCAGAAAGTTGTTCATGGGTCGAAACCTTTAGTGATGGTTACCGCTTATGACGCCCCAGGTGCACGAATGGTTGATGAAGCAGGTGTAGATATGATCCTTGTTGGCGATTCATTAGCTATGGTTGTTCTAGGTTATGAAGACACTCTTCAAGTAACAGTTGATGATATTGCTCATCACACTGCTGCTGTAGCACGAACTAAACCTTCAGCACTTGTTGTTGCTGATTTACCTTGGCTTAGTTACCACATTTCTGTTGAAGAGACGGTTAATAACGCGGCCAAACTTATTAGAGCGGGTGCACATGCAGTAAAACTTGAAGGTGGACGCAATCGAATTCCTATGATCGAAGCATTATTATCTGCTGAAATTCCGGTTATGGGACATTTAGGGTTAACGCCGCAGTCAATAAATGCAATGGGTGGATTCAAGGTGCAAGCACGTGACACTAAAGGTGCTTTAGATTTAGTGTCTGCTGCGAAAGCTTTGGAGCATGCTGGTTGCTTTTCTATCGTTCTTGAAGGTGTTCCCTTTCAGGTTGCTTCAATGGTCACTTCTTCTGTTGATATACCGACAATTGGTATAGGAGCAGGATCAGATTGTGATGGACAGGTGCTTGTTTTACATGATTTGTTAGGTTTCGAAAAGAGAATTATCCCAAGATTCGTACGTAGTTATGCTCAATTTCATTTAGATGGTGTTTCCGCATTACGTGAATTTGTAAATGACGTTAAAACTGGTTCTTTCCCTTCAAAGGGAGAATCATATTGTTTGAGCTCTGAAACTTCTGACGAGCTCGGACTTTATGGTGCTATATAACTATTTGTGTCACACCTCTTAAGCAGTATGTGTAGATATGGAAAAATTGTTTATCAACTTACTTGTTGGGATTAGCCTTATTTTGTCCTTAATAAGGGTAAAATGTATTTCCCCTGCCCCAATAGGGGCTCTGAACAAGCAAAGGGTTTGTTTAGAACCATAGGAGGTGATTGCCTGTCATGCGGGCTTATGAGTTAATGGTTATTTTTGATGGCGATCTTAATGAAGAAGCCGTTTCAAACTACTTGTCTAATATTGTTTCAGCTGTTGAAAGCGAAAATGGCAAAGTTGTGTCCTCAAAAGATACAGAGCCATGGGGTAGACGGAAGTTTAGTTATCGAATCAACCATAAGTGGGAAGGGTTTTATGTTGTCCTTGAGATAGCAACTCAAGCAGCAAATATTGACTCGAGTGATCGCCTTCTTCGCTTGGCTGATAGAAGTGAAATAGTTCGACATAAAATTATTCGCCTTCCAGATGAAGAGGCTGAAAAACGTGGTCTTTTAGAAGGCACAACCACTTAACTAGCAATTTGAATTGGAGTAAATATGGCATTTGATAATACGGTAACAATCGTCGGAAATGTAACACGTGACCCAGAGTTAAGGTATACGCCGGCTGGAGCAGCTGTCGCCAATTTTGGAGTTGCTTGGAATCGAAAAGGTCAAAATGATGAAGACGTTGTTTCATTTTTTGACATCACTTGTTGGAGAAACCTTGCTGAAAATGTTTCTGAGTCAATCACTAAAGGTTCTCGTGTAATTGTTTATGGTCGTTTAGATCAAAGGTCTTGGGAAAACCAAGATGGAGAAAGACGGTCAAAGGTTGAAATAGTTGCTGATGATGTTGCACCAAGTTTGAAATGGGCGACAGCTGATTTAACCCGTAATGAGTTTAAAGGTGGAGATGCTGGTGGAGGGAATAGCAATATGAGCGATTCAAGTTCTCCCGGAGAGAGCACTCCAACATATTCAACAGACGAGGAACCTTTTTGATGGCACGTAAAGAATTTAAAAATTCTCAATTCGACGAAAAAAATGGTCGAATGCGAAGAAAAAAAGTTAGTCCTTTAACAATTGGAAAAATAGAGTATGTCGACTATAAAGACACCGATCTGCTTAACAAGTTTTTGTCTGAACGGTCGAAAATCAAGGCACGTTACAACAGTGGCAATGATGCTCAACAACAGAGAGCTGTCGCAAAAGCGATAAAAAATGCACGTGAAATGGCTTTGATGCCTTATAAAGCGGCAGTCACAACTCAAAGACGGGAAAGAAGAAATGAAAATGATCGCTCTGATAGAGCGTCAGGTCCACCTCCTCAACCCACGACACCTCCTCCTAGCAATGAAGACGAAAATTTTGAATCACCAGAAATTTCTTCAATAGAAATGAATCCAGAAATTGCGGATTCATTTACTGAAACACAAGATAATCAAAATGAAGTTGCTCTTGATGTTGATGAAGCGGAAGAAGTTGCTCTTGATATTGATGAGGCGGAAGAATTATGAAAGTTCTCCTCCGCTCTGATGTAGATGGCCTGGGTAGAACTGGAGACATTGTAGAAGTTGCAAGCGGGCATGCAAGAAATTTCTTATTACCACGAGGGTTAGCTGTTGTAGCATCTTCTGGAGTGACTGCTCAAGCTGAAGCAATGCAAAAGAAACGTGCTTTAAAAGCTATTGAAGATAAATCTGACGCTGAAGAAATAGTTTCTCGTTTAGATGGAATTATTATTCAAATTTCTGCGAATGCTTCTGAGGCTGGAAAACTGTTTGGTTCAGTAGGAGTAGTAGAAATTTCACAAGCACTACAGGACCAAGTTGGTTTAGAAATTGACCGCAAAGATATTTCAGGTGAGACCGCAAAGGAAGTCGGAACCCATCAATTTACTTTGCATCTACATCCTGAAGTTGAAATGCAAGTAACTGTTGATGTTCAAAGCGAAGTTTAGAGTTTTCCCCATTAATTTTGTTTATTCCACAGGTTAATCCACAGACTATTCCACTTAAAAAGTGTACTTTTCCCCTATGTTTTTAGGGTTTTCCTCTAGCGTTCCACAAGTCAATAGTGGCAAAGTGGAACCTCGTGTGTGAAGAGTTTGGAGGATAAGTTTTGAGTGCACTTGAAGAAGACTGGCGCAATTTAGAAGAACCTTCTTCCTTGCCTGTTTCATCGCAAAGAGAAAAGACAGGAGCGAGAGTACCGCCTCACAATATTGAAGCCGAAGCTTCGTTATTGGGAGCAATGCTTTTATCTAAAGACGCGATTGCTGATGCACTTGAGGTCACTTCAGCAGAACATTTTTATAAACCTTCTCATGCTCATGTATTTGAAGCGATCTGTGGTCTTTATGCATCAGGTGAACCAGCTGATCCGGTAACTGTTGCAGATGCCTTAGACCGTGCTGGATTACTTGAAGGTATTGGCGGACCCGGAATGCTATTGGATCTTCAAGCCGTTACACCAGCAATCACCTCTGCTTCTTCTTTTGCCAGAATTGTTCAAGAACATGCAACGCTCCGTGGACTAATTGGTGCTGCTAGTGAGATGGCAGAAATTGGTTATAGCAGACCTGAAGATGTACCTAAGGCTGTAGATGAAGCCGAAAATCTTGTTTACCAATTAGCACAAGGAAGAATTAATGACTCTATGGGTCAAATGCGCGATTTGCTTGATCAGACCCTTGATGCAATGGAAGAAAGACAACAAGGTAAAGGACTAACAGGAGTACCGACTGGTTTTAAACGACTTGATCAACTTACTTCCGGGTTACAGAAAGGCAATTTAATAATAATCGGAGCTAGACCATCTGTCGGTAAAACATCTTTGGGACTTAACATCGCAACTCACATAGCAACTGTTTCAAATAATCCTGCATTAATTTTTTCCTTAGAGATGAGTCGCTTAGAGCTAACGCAACGCATTCTTTGCGCAGAGGCGAGAGTTGATTCTCAAAAAATTGTAAATGCTCAGATGAACGATGATGACTGGGTTCGTATTAATAAAGGCATTGGTCATTTAGATGAAGCACCCATTTATATTGATGACAATCCCGGTGTTTCAATAATGGAAATAAGAGCGAAAGCCAGAAGGCTTAAAAGCCGTATAGGTAATTTAGGAGTAATAGTTGTTGACTATTTGCAACTTATGACAGGGAGGTCTGCAGCTGAGAGTAGACAGGTTGAAATATCTGAAATAAGTAGGGGACTTAAACTTTTGGCTAGAGATTTAGAAACTCCTGTCATAGGTATTTCACAATTATCAAGAAATTTGGAAAGTCGACAGGATAAGAGGCCCATGCTTTCAGATCTTCGTGAGTCCGGATCTATTGAACAAGATGCAGATTTAGTAATGTTCATTTACCGCGATGAAATTTACAACCCTGAGAGTAATGAAATGGGAATTGCTGAAATAAATCTTGCTAAAAATAGAAATGGTCCAGTTGAGAGAGTTCGTTTAGCGTATATGCCTAATTTCACCAAGTTTGCTGATCTCTCGAGAGCCGATGAATCTGATTCTGCAATGCAAAAAACTGGTTCTATCAATGAGCCAGGAAACTTTTAGATTTAACTGTGTTTTTAGGCGAAAAATTACTTGAATGGCTTCTTCTTGCATTTGGTTCTGCCATGTGTTTGGGAAATCTTGCTGCTTTGTTAAATCCACCTAAAAATCGGGATGAGCAGGATTTAAGAAAAGCACCTTTTTGGCGAAGCTTTATTTACATAATTGTTGGTTTAATTGTTGCAGTTTGGTCTTTAGCAGGATTAATTGGTTGAATTACTTTGTAGTTCAGTATTGATTACTAAATTAATGCCATCGTGGAGGTGAGTTAATGTTCGAGCGGGTTATTGCTCAAGTAGATCCATCGGGATTGACAGATGCTTGTGGTTTGGAACCTAGTTTTGTCTGTGAATGGATTTGGGATGTTTCAGACAATGAGCGTTTGGCGGAAATATCTGCCTGGGCTGTTGAAAAACCTTTAAAGATCGTATTTATTCTTGTTGGTGCTTATGTAGCTAATCGGATATTAAAGAAGGCAATTAGTACAGTTGTAGATCGGCTTGTCCAAGAAAGATCACTTATAGACGATGAAGAAAAGTCTGATGCTTTGGTTGCTCGAGTTGGAAGGCGAGCAAAGGCACGATTACAAAAAAATCGAGAAAGAGCAGAGCGGTCCCGTCAACGAGCTAAAACACTAGGAGGTTTGCTTAGCACTCTTGCGACATTAACTACTTACAGTTTGGGAGTTTTGCTGGCTTTAGGTGAGATTGGATTTGATTTGGGGCCACTAATAGCTGGTGCAGGAATTGTAGGGTTCGCCGTTGGTTTTGGAGCTCAGTCTGCGGTATCAGATTTTATTGCAGGCATTTTTATACTTGTCGAAGATCAGTATGCGGAAGGTGATTTTG
>MDTB01036186.1_pt1 | contig 21631 bp, 18 predicted proteins | sample 811161 | NCBI WGS metagenome assembly MDTB01 (sample SAMN05326650, study PRJNA326480) | marine metagenome | isolation source: seawater | place: Mediterranean Sea | collected 2009 | reverse complement strand
TGATCCTGGCTTTATGGTGACCGCGTCCTGTAAGTCACAGCTTACCTATATTGATGGCGATAAAGGCCAGCTTATGCATGGTGGATACTCGATTGATGAATTGGCAGAGAAAAGTGACTTTCTTGAAGTATGCTATCTGTTATTGAACGGAAAACTGCCAAGCCTCGATGAAAAAGATGAGTTTGATCATGCCATCACACATCACACCATGGTGCATGAACAAATCAACAGCTTTTTCCGTGGCTTTCGCCGTGACGCGCATCCGATGGCAATTCTTTGTGGCGTTACCGGGGCTTTGTCAGCGTTCTATCATGACTCGACCGATATCAGCGATCCCATTCAGCGCATGGTTGCCTCACGGCGGCTGATTGCAAAGATGCCAACCTTAGCGGCGATGGCGTTCAAATACTCAACAGGCCAGCCATTTAATTATCCAAAGAATAATTTAACCTATGCTGAGAACTTCTTGCATATGTGCTTTGCTGTTCCGACCGAGGAATATGAGATTAATCCTGTTCTCGCCTCAGCTATGGATAAGATTCTTATTCTCCATGCCGATCATGAACAAAATGCATCTACCTCAACCGTTCGTCTTGCAGGTTCATCAGGTGCTAATCCGTTTGCCTGTATTGCCGCTGGAATTGCCGCGCTTTGGGGGCCGGCGCATGGCGGCGCTAACGAAGCGGTGTTAGATATGCTGCATGAGATTGGTGACCGTTCCAATATTCCTGAATATATTAACCGTGCGCGTGATAAAAATGATCCGTTCCGGCTGTTTGGTTTTGGTCACCGGGTTTATAAAAACTTTGATCCGCGTGCTAAAGTCATGCGCGAAGAATGTCATAAAGTGCTTAAGCAACTTGGCATCAACAATGACCCTCTTTTAGAAATCGCCATCGAACTTGAGGAGATTGCCTTAAAGGATTCCTATTTCATTGAAAAGAAACTCTATCCCAATGTTGATTTCTATTCAGGAATTATCTTAAAGGCGATGGGCTTCCCAACGTCTATGTTCACGGTTCTGTTTGCTGTTGCGCGGACAGTTGGCTGGGTCTCGCAATGGAAAGAAATGATTGAGGATCCAATGCAGCGCATTGGTCGCCCACGTCAGTTATATACAGGGCCTGATCCAAGGCCATATACTCAGATTAAAGAACGCGGCTAATCGCGGCGTTTATCTTTTAATGCTAGACAAAATAGCTTGTGCAGATGCTTGACCAAACGCATCTTCGTTGCCATTGGCAATAACCTCCGCCATTGCGCCCGCAATCGTGGCTCCCATTTCAGGATGATCAAATGTCTGATTAACAGCATCAACCAGCGCGTCAGGCGTCACCTTTCGCCAAAGCAAGAGCTTATATAGCGGCTTGGCCGTGATCACATTAGCCAAAACAATTTGATTAAGATCAGCCAGTAGCCAGCCAATAAACATTGAAAACCAATCAGGTTTATAGATAACAATCCCGGCCAGACCTGTCATCGCGGCCTCTAGCGTTACCGTCCCTGAACAAATAATGCCAGCGTCACCAGCGGCACATGCCATCATGGTTTGGCCATCGCCTTCTACCAATCTAATCGCGGGATGATCCGCGCAAAAGGCCTTGATGATTGGCGCGACATGAGATGAGACAGGTAATATCGTCTGCATGTTTTTATGTTGCGCCTGCAACCGCTTTTGTGCCGCTAGCATGACCGGCATCAGTTGTTTAATTTCACTTTTGCGACTACCCGGCAACATCACCAGAACACTGGCATCAGCATCTATCCCCAAGGCTTGACGGGCAAGGGATTTATCAGGCGGCTGACGTTCTAATATCGGGTGACCAACATATTCGGCATGGCCACCATGAGGGGTAAAATAGGGCGGTTCAAACGGAAATAGACAAAGCAATTTATCCATCACCTTGGCAAAAGGTTTGGCGCGCCATTTGCCCCAACACCAGACCGTTGGTGCTACTAAGTGAATGATTGGCGCGTGCCAGCCTTCCCTTGCCATGCGTTTTTTTAGCCTCTTGGCAAAGCGTAAAGAAAAGCCTTTGCTATCAATCGTCACAATAGCATCAGGGCGGCGCGCAAATATCACATCAATCATCGCATTGGCAAGCCACGAGACCCTTGGAATTGCCTTCAATATCTGGGTAATTCCTATGATGGTTAGGGCATCCGATGGCGCAATACTGTCCAACCCTTCGGCGATCATATCATCACCTCCCATCCCAAAAAACGTCGCTTTTCCCCGGCACGCCTCCATCACAGATTTGCCAAGACGATCCCCTGATGGCTCCCCTGCCAAAATAAAAATGTTAGGCGCCTTGCTCACGTTTTCACTCCATCAGAAGGAGCTATATTAGCCGACACGCCAATAAGCGATATGCCGAGACGCTTGGCTTCCTCAAGGCATTGGTCACGATCAGCAAGAATAACGCCACCTGCCTCAATGGCAATCATTGTGATCCCGTGTTCTGCCGCAATGGCTAGCGTTTCTGTGCCAATTACCGGTGGATCAAGCCTTTTATTCTGACCAAGCTTGGATGTTTTAACCATGATTGGCGGCAACAGATCAAGGGATTGATATTGCCGCGCACGGCTTATCATCGCATTCGTTCCTTCAGCGGCTTCAATGGCCAGGATGCGGTCGGTTTGAACAACAACCGCTTGCCCAACATCGCAATCACCAAGGGCAGCTAGCACTGTTAGGGCTTTTTGAATACTGGCATCTTGCTTTTTAGTTGGCTTTTTGCCTGCCATAACCCCTGCTGTCGCATAGATATGTGGCAGCAGGCTTTGCAAATCTGCCATCTCAATATCATACCCTGCCAAGAAATCCGAGATAAGTTGCAAGGCGTTATTATCGCTTTCCGATAACGCCTTCAAGGCAAGTTTAGCACCTGTCAAATCAGGTCTGATCTGCATCAAGCTAGGGCGGATAAACTTACCCGTCATGATCATGTGGCGACATCCAACATCGTGGAATGAAGAAATGATTTTCTTCAATGCGCCAAGCCTAATCACAGCATCAGCCATTGGCAGGACAGCATCAGCCATTTTTTCAATAGCGATAATATGAGTAGAATAGCCTGCGGCTTGTAACTGCTTGCTCAAGATCACAGGCATATCACCGGCGGCGGCAAGAATACCAATCGTCTGGTTAGGATTTTCCATTACGGTTAGCCTGCATAATGGCTCTCTTTTCGTTTGACGTAATAAAATCCAGGATGACTTTAACGTCTTCATCGCCGGCATATGTCGCCTGCGCCCTGGCTAGACGTTCCTCAAAACTTCCCTCAGCTTTGAACAAGTCCTTATAAGCGCGGCGAAGCGTCTTAATGCTGGCTTTGCTAAACCCATTGCGCTCAAGCCCGATGATATTGATGCCATCAACATAACAGGCATTACCATCAGCTCGGCTAAATGGGATGATATCAGACTCAACCTTGGCGAGGCCGCCAATAATTGTATTACGGCCAATTCGAACAAATGGGTGAACCCCTACCAAAGCGCCAAGATAACAATGCTTGCCAATATGAACATGGCCGCCAACCTGAACATAATTGGAAAAAATCACATGATCCTCAACGACACAATCATGCGCAATATGAGAGCCTGCCATGAACATGCCGTTTGAGCCAATCCGCGTTACCATACCGCCAACTTCGGTGCCGGGATGCATAGTAACATGTTCTCTGATCAGATTATTATGACCAATAGTCAAGGTTGAAGCTTCCCCCTTATACCGCGTGTGTTGCGGCGCTTTACCAAGAACCGCATGAGGGAATATCTCATTGCCTTCACCAATATCCGTATAGCCATCTATGATGACCGATTGATGCAGCACCGTGTCATTACCAATCCGAACATTGTCGCCAATACAGCAATATGGCCCGATAGATACATTGTCGCCAATCTCTGCGCCACTGGCAATAATGGCGGTGGGGTGGATTTCTGCCGGCATCTTACCCTCTATCTTCCTGGCTCAACAATCATGGCAGAAAAGCTCGCCGTGGCGACTCGCTTTCCATCATTCATGGCTTCTGCCTCAAACTTATGAAGCATGGATTTGCCGCCGACACGCCTGACATGACATTCCAGCACATCACCGGGATGCGAAGGCGCACGGAAACGCGCATTTTCTATGGTCGTGAAATAGACATGCATGTCTTGCTTGAGTTTATCTTTTTCCGAATACGCCACCAAAACACCTGCGGTCTGTGCCATGGCTTCGATAATCAAAACTCCCGGCATTATCGGATGGTCTGGAAAATGCCCAAACAGGTGCGGCTCGGTGCTGGTAATGGCTTTAATGCCAATGGCAGATTCACCGGGGATAATGTCTTTGACCTTATCAATAAGCAAAAATGGATAACGATGTGGGATTAATTTTATAATATCATTATGTTTCAAAATCATTTCATCAGCAGACATTGTTATTCCTTTCCAGCTTTCGACTTCAGGTTGCGTGCCATGCGGCGAACTGCTGCCACCTGAACACGATAATCAGCAATAGGAACAGCAGGAAAGCCGCCCATGAAATTGCCACTACTAACATCTTTGGTGATCCCGGAACGGGAAGCAAATAAATTACCTGAACCAATATTAACATGACTGGCCACACCCACATCAGGGCCTAGAATATTGCGCTCACCAATGGTAACTGACCCAGCAATACCCGATTTCGCGCAAATGATACAGCCATTGCCAATCTGAACATTATGCGCGATATGACATTGGCTATCAGTCATAACTTTACTGCCAAGCACCGTATTCCCCAGCATGCCGCGATCAATGGAATTCAAAGCGCCGATATAGCAATGATCGCCTATAATGACCTTACCAATATGTGAAATAAGCTGATTTTTACCGTCTCCAGTCACCCCAAAACCGATATGGCCAATCACCGAGCCTGAAGATATTTGAACATGATCCCCGAGCGTCGCATGCTCAATATGCACGCCAGGCATGATCAGACAATTCTGGCCAATTATGACATTATCGCCAATCACCGCACCTGATGAGATAATGGTGTTGTCGCCAATGACTGCCTTGCACCCAATCCGGACAAAAGCATCAATTTGAACATTCTGTCCAATCGCGGCATCTGCGGATATAGAGGCCATAGCATCAATTTTGCCCGTAGATGCTGATGGCGGATAAAGCCGTGCCATTAATACAGCGAAACGGTCTTTCGGACGATCAACAATGATCAGCGCAATGGACAGATGATCGAAATTGGTTTCTTCCGATAAATGATGCCAAATATCCTGAGTGATAAGACAAGTCACATCTTTTGTCTGTGTGAGACGTCCAAATGCTTTCATATCTTCGGCGAAACAAACCGCACCTTTGCCCGCATATTCCAGCATTGAGGCATGGGTAATCGAGGTCGTCATCTCACCGCAAGATAATTCACCCATCGTCAGCGATACCGCATCAGCAACAGTCATTGGAAAATCAGATAATACAATATGCTGATCACCAGACATTAATTATCCTTATTAGTGAAGGTAACCGTCATATCCTTTGTGCGGTCATTGAGGCGATCTAATGCCTCTTTGGATATATCAATTGATGAATCATATAGAACGACATTCTGCTTTTGCATGACCAGAGTATAGCCGTTTTCTGTCGCTATATCGGTGATAATTTGAAACAGCAATTTGCGAATCTGTTCATTCGCTTGTTGCAGCGATAAATCAAACTCACGCCGTTGCCGCTGTATTTTTTGCTGTAATAATGACACGCGATCTTGAAACTGCTTGAGACGCCGATTAAATTCCGCCTCATCAAGGATTTCTTTTTGTGAGTCTAGCTCTTGTTCTTGTGTCCGCAGGGCGATTTGCTCTTCTTCGGTTGACGCCAAGAATTTCTGGTTTTCTTCATCAATGATAGCACGAATTTTTCGCGTAGCCTCGGATTGCTCAAGAATTCCATTAACATCGACAACAGCGATCTTGATCTCTGCTGGATCGGCATCCTGCGCCATTGCCGCCGACGCTGTCATGACGATAGCGCCACCCAGCATTGCGGCACTCAACAATATAACCCAACATAAATATTTGGTCTGTTGCATTATATTAAGGTGCATTAGAACCGACCCCCGATGCTGAATTGAAATTCTTGTTTTTTGTCGTAGCTTTTTTCATTCAATGGCACCGACCAGAAGAAAGATAACGGTCCAATAGCGGTATCCCAGAAAAAGCCATATCCAAATGAGGCGCGCAAATCATTATCATCTGCGCCTGTTACCCCTGTTGGATAATCTGTTCCCCAAAGTGAGCCAAAGTCATAATAAACCGTCCACCGAACCCCTAAATCTGGATTAAAGCCGTAGCTGGAAATGATATTGACTGTACCTGCATAATATTTATTACCGCCAACAACGCTATCATCACCTGTATCACGGGGGCCAATTCCATCACGGGCAAATCCGCGAATTTTCCTGCCCCCGATAACAAAACGGTTCGACCGCGAGACGTTTTCACCAAGCCCGTCAACAATACCAACTTCACCACCAACGCCAATGACAAAGCGTTTGAAATTAAATGGCATAAAATATTGGCTCCTTAGCGTTGTTTTAAGGAACCGCACATCACCACCAATACCAGCCGCGCTATTAGACACCCGCCAATAATATCCACTTCGCGGATCAAACCTGTTATCACGTTTATCCTGCTGCAAGGCATAGCTGACCTCAGATACTAACTGCGCCCCTTCATCACCACTGGTTGATGACGCCCTGGTTGATTTCGATGTTGTTTGGGTTTCCGCAAGAAGATATCCAAAACGGTGCGAGTAATCATTTTGTGCGCTAAATCCAATCGAGGTATCAAAACCCTGTTTTTCCAAAGTCACATCAGAAAAGCTTTCTTCATCACGGAAGATATCAATGCTACCGCTAAGGTTTCTGTCAAACAGATAAGGTTCGGTAATACCTGCCCGGAAGTTTGATTTACTGCCAGACACTGAAACATTGGCACGTAAGCCGCGGCCAGTGCCGAGGAAGTTGCTCTCTGAGATACCTATCTGGACAGACCCGTCATCAACCGAAGAATACCCAAAACCAAGCGTGAAGTTACCTGTTGATTTCTCCTCTACTTCCACCTCAATGATAGATTGATCCCCTGATGATCCCGGCAAAACTCTACTGGTCACATTGGCAAAATACCCAAGGTTGCGAATATTGCGGATAGAGTTTGTCAGTTTGAGCTGATTAAAACTATCCCCTTCGACAAGCTCAAATCGGCGCCGGATGACACGGTCTAATGTTCTGTCATTGGCAACAATCCGAATTTCTTCAACAAAATTGCGTTCAGCGCGGCCAACATTAATCGTCAATGCCAAGGTCGCATTGTCTTGATCCAGCTCAAAATCAGGCTCAACATTGACAAAAGCAAAGCCATACTCGCCCAGTTTATCGGTTATCCGCGTCAAGGTATCATCCATATACCGCACATCATAGACATCACCAATATTCAGCGTCGATTCAGCTAATAGAATATCATTATTAACCGTCTCAATCTCAGAATTGATGACAATGTCAGAAACCGTATATTGTTTGCCCTCATCAACATGGAAGGTTAAAACAAAGCCTTGCCGGTCTGGCAATAATTCACCCGACGAGCGCAGAATAGAGAAATCCGCATAGCCGTTTTGCAAATAAAATTGCCGTAAACTCTGCTCATCAAGGGCAAGCCGTGCTGGGTCATATTTGTCATTTGAGGTAAGGAAAATATACCATTTTCTTTCCCTTGAAACGACAACATTCCGCAACGCCCGATCACTAAACTCCTGATTACCAATAAACTTGATTTTACTGATTTTGATCAAAGGGCCTTCATTGACTTCAAAGATCAGGTCAATCCGCTTATCCGGAAGCTCAATAATCTTTGGTTCAATCTTGGCGGCATAACGGCCATTCTGACGATAAGCTTCCATCAAAATAGCCTTACCTTCTAAAGCAATTTCCCGCGTGAAAACACGCCTTGGTTTTATATTTAGAATATCGAGTAACTGCTGATCTTTCAGGACTTTGTTACCTTCAATATTAATGCGATTAATAATCGGATTCTCATCAACCGTAATAATCAGCTGATCCCCATCAAGGCGTACCTTGACATCATGAAACAAATCCGTTGCAAAGAGCGAGGATATCACCCGATTAAGATCAGATGGTGAAATCTCATCGCCGACTTGTATCGGCATATAAGATTGAACCGTAGACGGGCTAATCCGTTTTGCGCCTTCAATAATTATCTCAGATAATGTGACTTGTTGCGCTTGAGCCGAAGGCGCACTGACCATAAGCATCATGCTCATTAACCATAGAATTAATATTCTGCTCAACCCAAGTTTCATTGTTCTCTCCACCATATCGCAAACTACTATATGACAACTGTTCGCGTTTTCATAGGATTAACCCAAAAAACCAGGTTATGTTGGGTTAAAATAACCCTGCTCTAACTAACTCAAGTCTAATCAACAAGGTGAAGTTACCCAACTCACCACATCAAAAAATGTAAACATTAATATCAAGGTCAATAAGAATGCAATTCCAAGCCGCATCACCCATTCTTGCCATTGCGGTGATAATGGTCTTCGCATGACGGCTTCCAGCCCAAAAAATACCAGATGCCCACCATCTAATGCTGGCACAGGCATTAAATTGACAAATCCTAAATTGATCGACAATGCCGCGATTAAGATCAGAAATTGGATAAACCCTCTTTGATCAAGCGCGTTTTGCGCGGCCTCACCCGTAATTTCCGCAATTTTAACAGGGCCGCCCATTTCCCCTTTATTGGCTTGACCTGTGATTAAGCGGCCAAGCCCGCGCAACATAGCCAGCGATAACGTATAACTTTCCTCCATCGCCGCAACAATGGAGGCGCCAAAGCCAAGCTGTTTGACCTCGCCACTGCGGCTAATGATGCCAAGCTTACCATATTCAGCACCGCGACATTCATCTAATACTTGTAATGGCGTCACTGGCATCTCGCTGACTCTGCCATCACGATCAATCGTAAAGATCAGCTCACGGCCGGGATTCTCAGCAACATGAACACGCAGATCATTAAAATCATCAATCTGATAGCCATTAATGCTAAGGATACGATCACCAATTTGCAGACCTGCTTGATCGGCGGCTTCGCCTTCTATCAGCTCATCAATAACTGGCGGTGCAAATGCCTTACCCATTATCATGAAAACAGTGGCAAAAATCGCAATTCCCAGAACAAAATTGGCAATTGGCCCCATGGATACAATAAAGGCACGGCTAGCCAATGACGCCGACATGAAGCTGCCTTCTTGCTTTGCCGCATCTGCATCAGGGATACCAGATGGGTCTTTATCGCCCCGCATCCGAACATAACCACCAAGCGGAATAGCCGAAAACCGCCAGCGCGTTCCATGGCGATCATTAAAGCCAAATAGCTCTTGTCCAAAGCCTATGGAAAAGACTTCAACATAAACCCCTGATCGGCGCGCCGCCCAAAAATGTCCATATTCATGAACAAAGACGATGACGGTCAGAACAAATAAGAATCCAAATAGGAAGATAAGCGTGTCGAGCATTGTTTATCGTCTTTCCTCTAGCCAAGCTGAAATGCGGGTTTTTGTTTCTAAATCAATCGCCAGGATATGATCAAGGCTGATATCTGATAGCGCCGACGTCATTAATGCCGCAGGCATATCCGATAAAGCATAATCAATAGCGGCAATAATGTCAGTAAACCCAATCTTCTGATCAAGAAATGCCGCCACCGCCGCTTCATTTGCGGCATTCAGGATAGCCGGCGCCAAGCCGCCCGTGTTCCATGCTTGTCGGGCAAGCCCAACGGCTGGAAACCGCGCATGATCCAGGCTCATAAAATCTAACGCCCCAATAGCCGTCAGGTCTATTGATTGTTCTGCCCATGGCAAGCGGTCAGGCCAGGCCAACACATATGATAATGGAACCCGCATATCCGCAGGCCCAAGCTGTGCCAGCATACTGCCGTCAGCATAATTCACCAAGCCATGAATAATAGATTGCGGATGAACAACAATATTGACCTTATGCTCTGGCAGATCAAACAGCACGCAGGCCTCAATCACCTCAAGCCCTTTATTCATCATCGTTGCAGAATCAATGCTGATCTTGCGCCCCATTTGCCAGTTTGGATGCCGTAACGCCTGCTCCAGAGTTGCCGCCTCAATCTCTGCTTTCGTGGCATGGAGGAAAGGCCCACCAGATGCCGTCAGCGTGATATCCTTAATCGCATGGTGATGCGGTTTCGACCAGACTTGAAAAATGGCGTTATGCTCCGAATCTGTTGGCAGTATCGTGCCGCCATATTTGCGGCATGTGTCCATCAGGATTGCCCCCGCCGCAACCAGCGATTCCTTATTAGCAATGGCACAAGTGCCGCCTTGTTCAAGCACTTTCAGACTAGGCAGTAATCCGGCCACGCCACTAATCCCGTTAATGGTCAGATCACAATCAAGCATCAGCAGATCAAGCAAGGCATCCATGCCCTGATGGATCGCAACGCCGCTATCTGCTAGCCGTGATTTAAGGCGCTTATATCCGTCCGCGCCCATTATCACAACATGCACAGGCTTAAAGCGTTCGGCTAAATCAGCTAAGGCATCAGCGTTGTTATGCGCGGCCAGAATATGCACAGAAAACTGATCAGGATATTTGGCGATAAGATCAAGGCTAGACATGCCGATGGAGCCTGTTGCGCCCAACACATTTACCTTTTTAGCTGGTACCTTTTTAGCTGGTATCATTTTAGCTGGCCTTTGTGTCATCCTAACCATCCTTTGTCTAGCATAAGATAAAGTAAGGGAAGCGCCAGCAATGAGCCATCAAAGCGATCCAATAAGCCGCCATGACCAGGTAATAAGCGGCCAATATCTTTCAAGGAATGACTGCGCTTATACCATGACTCGATTAAATCCCCGGCAATTGCTACTACCCCTAAAGGTAACGCCAATAAAGCTAAAACCACATCACCACCAGAGAGGATGAGATAGATCAGAAAGGCAAGCGGGCTAAAGACTATGCCGCCAATGGCACCGCTCCATGTTTTAGCCGGGCTTATAGCTGGCCATAACTTGACCCCACCAATGCGGCGACCAACCACAAATCCCATCGTATCAACACACGCGATCGTAACCAGCCCCAAGACGAGCCAGACACCGCCATCATCAAGGCCTAACAGCTCAATCAGGGATAAGCCTAAAACCGTCAGCAATATCATCATGACCAAGCCAGAGATATGGCGAAACGAAAACAGCCCAATAAAGACAATCGCTATCGCCATTAATGTGCCAGCCATATAAAGCGCGGCAGGATCAAACCCCATATGCCTTGCCGTCAGAGAAAGCATAAGCGGCATGGCAATAGCGGCCGTGATAATCAGAGTGGTGAGATCAAGGCGGTGGCCGCGCGCCGACAGCGCCAACTCACCCGACATAAACAGAACAAAAATCAGCGAAAGCATAAGCGCGGTCATCCCACCAAACCATATGACCACAAGCAAGGGCAACAGAATGAAGGCCGTGATCAGTCTTATGGCGGTTTCTTTTTGGACCATACTCATGCTTTCTACCAGCTAGTTTGCCCAGCATCCATAATTTGATCAGCCAATATATCGAGATGATTTGTCAATACTATTGCCATCACTGCCAAAACGACGCTCACGTGAGCCATATTCTTCTAATGCTTGATCTAAATCAGTAGGACTAAAATCTGGCCATAACATCGGCATGAACAAGAACTCAGCATACGCCATATCCCATAGCATGAAATTAGATATGCGCTTCTCGTCACTGGTTCTAATCAGCAAATCAATGGGCGGTAATGGCGCCGTATAAAGATGACTTTTGATCAGTGTCTCATCAACATCTGCGGCATCTCTTTTGCCTGCCGCGATATCTGCTGCAATCTCACGCATCGCCATCGTGATATCTGACCGGCCGCCATAATTCAGCGCAACGGTCAGATTAATCCCTGTATTGGCGGCAGAAAGATCAACTAACTCAATCACTTTTTTCTGAATATTTAGTGGAAATCCAGACACATCCCCAATCGTTCTCAGCCGCACATTCTTGTCTATTAATGCCTTGCCCTTGCGATCAAGAAAATAGCGAAAGACGCCGAGAATATCTTTGACTTCATTGGCTGGCCGTGACCAATTTTCAGTGGAAAAGGCGAATATCGTTAACCAATCAACCCCTTGCTCATGCGCATGTTCAGTAATTTCTTCAACCACTGACACGCCTTGCATATGGCCAGACCGGATGGGCATACCGCGCGCCTTGGCCCAGCGGCGATTGCCGTCCATGATGATAGCCAGATGATGAGGAATTGCTGTTTTCATCTATTCGTATTCTATACCGTCTTAATGTCTTTTTCTTTTGTCGCCAGCATCTGATCAACTTTACTGACATGATCATCCGTTAGTTTTTGCACTTTAGCCTCTAATCCGTGGCGCTCATCTTCTCCATAATCACCATCTTTTTCGCCTTTACGCACCTGCTCAATGGTATCGCGCCGGACATTTCTGATAGAAACGCGCGCCGCTTCTGCATATTTTCCAGCTACTTTGGCAAGCTCTTCCCGGCGTTCTGATGACAGATCAGGCACAGGTATCCGGATCAACGTACCTTCGGCTTGTGGGTTAAGTCCCAAATCAGATTCGCGAATAGCCTTTTCCACCGCTGGCGTCATGGAGGCATCCCAAACTTGCACCGTCAACAGCCGTGGTTCAGGCACGGAAATATTGCCAACCTGATTTATCGGCATGCGTGAGCCATAAGCCTCAACAGAAATCGGTTCTAACATGCCAGCCGAAGCGCGGCCAGTTCTCAGCCCCTGAAATTCAGTTTCAAGAGCGGAAACGGCACCCTGCATGCGTCTTTGTGTATCATCCATGTTAAAACTCATGACACTAGTCTCCTTTTTTATCGATAATCAAAGTGAATTTATCCTCATGCCGCAAAACACGATCAAAACTGCCTTGCTTTTCAATCGAAAACACGATCATGGGAATATTATTTTCCCGCGCCAGAGAAATCGCTGACGCATCCATGACAGCCAAATCCCGTGACAATACATCCTTATACGTCAATTGTGGATGATGTGTGGCATTAGGGTCTTTTTCTGGATCAGCCGAATAAACCCCATCAACACGTGTCCCTTTGAGGATAAGATCGCAATTCATCTCCGTTGCCCTGAGCGCCGCCGCCGTATCGGTTGTGAAAAATGGATTGCCTGTACCAGCCGCAAAAATGACAACTCGGCCTTTTTCAATATGGCGTTTGGCGCGGCGGCGAATATATGGCTCACAAACAGCGCTAATTGGCAGGGCCGATAGCACCCGCGTATTAACCGATAAATCTTCGAGCGCGTTTTGCATTGCCAGCGCATTCATCACCGTTGCCAGCATGCCCATATAATCACCAGTCGCTCTTTCCATGCCAGAAGCAGCGCCAGAGATACCGCGAAATATATTGCCGCCGCCAATGACAAGGCAAATCTCAATGTCCTGTTCAATCACATGTTTGATTTCTTCGGCGATGCGCGACACCATCGCCGGGTCAATGCCGTAGCTCCTGTCTCCCATCAAAGATTCACCAGAAATCTTCAAAAGAACACGTTTGTATTTATGAGAAGGGGCTGTATCCGGCATAGCAAATCCTATAAATTGCATGAGAGCAGAACACGCTCTCACACAACAGATTACCGCATTTTACCGCAAAAAAGCCAGTCAGAAATCAGCCTTTTAGCTGGGCTGCTACTTCAGCGGCAAAATCGGTTTCTTCTTTTTCAATTCCTTCACCCAGATTGAAGCGGGTGAAAGCGGTTAATGTGATCGGTGAACCTGCATCTTTTGCGGCATTTTCGATGACTTTTGATACGACCGTTTCACCATCAATGACAAAAACTTGTTCCAACAGAACAACTTCTTTCATGAATTTCTTCATTCTGCCTTCAACCATTTTTTCTGCAATATCAGCAGGCTTTCCAGACTGGATCGCCTGATCAACAAGCAGTTTACGCTCACGCGCAACATATTCAGGATCAAGATCATCTTCGCTCAAACTCGCCGGCGCGGTGGCGGCGATATGCATAGCAATTTGACGGCCAAGCTGTTCAAGAACACCAGCATCAGCAGCAGAGGAAAGGCCAACAAGCACACCAATTTTACCCATGCCTTCAGCAACCGCATTATGGATGTAAGACACGACAACGCCGTTATCAACAGACAGTTTAGCAACCCGCCGAATAGACATATTCTCACCAATCTTGGCAATTTTATTAGTCAGTTCTTCAGCAACAGAATGGCTCGCGCCTGTGTAAGGCATCTCCATCAGTGCCTCAAGGCTATCACAATTGGTGCCAATATCAGCCAATGTCCGGACAAAACCCTGAAACTCCTCATTGCGCGAGACAAAATCGGTTTCTGAATTGACTTCTATGACCGCGCCAACAGCCCCAGATGTTTTGACAGCAACCAGACCTTCACTCGCAACACGGCTGGCTTTTTTGGCGGCAGCGGCCAAGCCCTTTTTCCGCAACCAGTCAATAGCCGCGTCCATATCACCATTTGCTTCATCTAGTGCTTTTTTGCAATCCATCATGCCAGCACCAGTGGACGCGCGGAGGTCTTTTACCATTTGAGAAGTAATCGCCATTGTTCAATCCTCAGATTAAGGTTAGTTGATAAATTATTTTAGTGATCCCAGCCAATCGGCGGCTGGAATCAAAGATAAAACGGTGCCTGACTTACTGGCTTGCCGCTTCGGATGCCTGACTAGCGGCAGGCTCCTCCGCTGGCGCCGTTTCTGCTACTTCGGCAGCAGGTACAGCTTCCGCAGGCTCCTCAGCAGGCGCATCGCTAGCAACAGTTTCTTCAACAGGGGCTACTTCTTCGCCGACATCAGCGCCTGAACGGATCATTTCTGTTTTCAGACCTTCGATAACTGACCCTGCAACCAAATCGCAATAGAGACTGATCGCCCGCAACGCATCATCATTGCCCGGAATAACATAATCAACCCCATCAGGATTGGCGTTACTATCAACAACAGCAACCACAGGAATATTCAGAACATTGGCTTCTTTCACCGCAATGTCCTCTTTATTGGTATCAATGATGAAAAGCAAATCTGGCAGACCGCCCATTTCCTTAATACCGCCAAGCGTCTTTTCAAGCTTATCGCGTTCGCGGGTCAAGGTAAGGGTTTCTTTTTTCGTCAATGCGTTCACATCTTCGCCACTCAAGCGCTCTTCCATTTCACGCAGACGGCGGATGGATTGTGACACGGTTGACCAGTTGGTTAACATGCCCCCAAGCCAGCGGTGATTAACATAATACTGACCACATGACAGCGCCGCTTCGGCAACGACTTCTGATGCTGATGGCTTCGTGCCAACAAACAGCACACGACCACCATTTGATGCAACCTTGCTTATCGCCTCAAGCGCCTGGTAAAGCATTGGCACAGTCTGCTGCAGATTAAGAATATGAATATTGTTGCGATCACCAAAGATGAACGGCTTCATCTTAGGATTCCAGCGACGGGTATGGTGACCAAAATGAACACCAGCTTCGAGAAGCTGACGCATGGTAAAACTAGGCATAGGCATAAACATGCTCCTTTTCCGGTTAAGCCTCCATGAAGGGTGAGGAAGCGGTTTTGCCGTTCCACCGGAAGGCAATGGCAAGCATTGCCACCTTCATGTGCGAATTCCAATCAATTATTGGTAACCATTGATTAGCGACAAACGCGCCCATTTGCAAGTATTATTGTTGAAAAATTGAGGAAATATCTAAAGAAAGATATTGCTGATTGAGACCACCCCATCCAGCGATTTCACATGCTGGCGAAAGCCTTGGCTGAGTTTATATGAGCCATCTAGTTTCAGCATAACTTCATGGGTTTGCACATGCATTTTCAAAATCAGTTTTTGCCGTCCTTCGCCATCACGCGCAAGACCGCTAGCAATGCCCGAGAAGGCGGTTTCATCCATGACATGTACAACCATTCCCATGGTTTTGGTTTCAATGGCGGTATCTAGCGGTAAGACTTCTCTTGCCAACAGCTTAACGCGGTCATCGTCACGGCGGGCGCTAACCTTCACATAGATCGGCTCATTTTCAATCAGATATTCTTCGGCGGCGGCCAGAACATCGCTAAAAAGCGTGACGTCAATCATGCCCGTAGGGTCAGTCATCTGCATAAAAGCGAAGCGGTTATTATTCTGCGATGTCCTAATCTGTTTGCCGTAGAGAAGCCCTGCAAAATGAAGATCAACCGCATCGGCTGTATCGTTTAGTTTTTCTGATAACTGGCTGGCAAAGGTGATATTGAGTGGCGTTAATTGATCCATATATTCATCAAGCGGATGGGCGCTCAAATATAGCCCCAAGGCTTCCATTTCAAAAGCCAGCTTGTCTTTTGCTTCCCATTCCGGCCGTTGTTCCAGAGGGATATCCAGCGCCGCGCCTGCCACCGTATTAAACAAGTTATCTTGCGCGGTTTCGGCCTCTTTCCTGGCAATTTGGGCATAAGACAGAATCCGCTCAATGGCATCAAACAAGGTTGATCTGGTGAGACCAAAATCATCTAATGCCCCCGATTTTATCAAGTTCTCAAGCATCCTGCGGTTAAGATTGGCAGCCCCGCGGCTGGCAAAATCCTCAAGCGAGGTAAACGGGCCGTTCTGCACTCGCTCATTAACCAGAGCCTTCATCAGATCAAAGCCAACATTACGGATAGCCCCCAAACCATAGCGGATACCCTGCCCGTCTGGACGTTCTTCAACCGTAAATATCGCCTCAGAATAATTAACTGATGGCGGCAACATAGCGATATCATAGCTGTTACAATCTTGCCTGAAGACCGCCAGTTTTTCGGTATTGCCAATATCCATGGTCATCAGTGCCGCCAAAAACTCAGCCGTGTAATGGCGTTTCAGCCATGCCGTTTGCCACGCAATAAGGGCATAAGCGGCGGCGTGCGATTTATTAAATCCATATCCAGCAAAGGCCGTGATTTGATCAAAAATCTCCCTTGCTAATTTTTCGCTAATGTTATTTTCAGCGGCACCAGAAATAAACTCGCCCTGCTGGGCATCCATTTCCTCTTTAATTTTTTTACCCATAGCACGGCGCAAAATATCTGCCTTGCCAAGACTATATCCCGATAAAACCTGCGCCGCTCGTTGCACCTGTTCCTGATAGATCATAATGCCATAGGTTTCTTCCAGCACTGGCTCAAGCAAAGGGTGCATATAGCTGACCTCCTCGCGGCCATGCTTACGGGCAATATATTTCGGGATATTTTCCATCGGCCCCGGACGGTATAAAGCCACGACAGCAATAATATCCTCAAATCGGTCAGGCTTAAGACCTTTTAACACCTCGCGCATGCCGCTCGATTCAAGCTGGAACAGCCCAACCGCCTCACCTTCGCCCAGCATGGCAAAGGTAGCCTCACATTCAAGCGGTATGTCGCCTAATTGCAGATCAATGCCGCGCCGCTTGATCAGATCAATCGCTTGTTGCAAGACGGTTAGCGTTTTCAGCCCAAGAAAATCAAACTTCACCAATCCAGCATCTTCCACCGACTTCATGTTAAATTGAGTGACAGGCAATTCTGATGCCGGGTCACGCGCCAATGGCACCAATTCAACCAATGGGCGGTCGCCAATCACCACTCCTGCGGCATGGGTCGACCAATGCCTCAACAAGCCCTCAATCTGTTTTGAAATATTGACCAGATGCAAGATATCTTGATCACTTTCAACGGCGGCTTTTAGGTCTTGTTCTGTTTTCAGCGCCTCAGACAGTTTGACAGGTTTCGCCGGATTACTTGGCACCAGCTTGGCAATGCGGTCAACTTGACCATAGGGCATGCCTAGCACGCGGCCAGCATCGCGCAGTGCCGCCCGTGCTTGCAGGCTGCCAAAGGTGATAATCTGGGCAACCCGATCATCACCATATTTTTGCTGAACATAGCTGATGACTTCGTCACGCCGATCACGGCAGAAATCAATATCAAAATCAGGCATTGAAATCCGCTCAGGGTTCAAAAAGCGTTCAAACAACAAGCCCCAGCGAATAGGATCAAGATCAGTAATCCCCAACGCATAACCAACTAATGATCCCGCACCAGACCCACGGCCGGGACCGACAGGGATATTCTGCTGTTTTGCCCAATTAATGAAATCAGCAACAATGAGAAAATATCCGGAAAACCCCATCTTGATGATAATATCCAGCTCAAGGTTAAGCCTATCCTCATAGGTTTTGGTCATTGCCTGTACATCCGCCTCAGCATAGGCGCTAACCCCTGTCAGGGCTTTGATTTGCACAAGCCGTTCCGCCAAGCCCTGATGCGAAAGATTGCGGAGCCAGACTTTCTCATCACTGCCATCAGGGGTGGCAAAAGGCGGCAATAAAGGGCTGCGTTTTTCAACAGCAAAGGCACAGCGGCGAGCAATATGCGCGGTGTTTTCTATGGCCTCTGGAAGATCAGAAAATAATGCCCGCATGTCTTGGTCAGATTTGAAATAATGCTCATTCGTTTCATGCCGGCGATCATCATGAAACAGGGTTTTGCCCTCCGATATACAGAGCAAAACACTATGCGCCTCAGCATCGCTTTGGCTCGCAAAATAGCAATCATTCGTCGCAACAATCGGAATATTATTGGTGTAAGCCATATCCAGCAACTGCGGCTCGGCAATGGTCTCCGCCTCCGTGCCATGACGCTGAAGTTCAATATATAGCCGCTCAGGAAAAATTGTCATCAGAGCAGCAAGGCGCTTTTTGGCAAGATCAGCTCTATTCTCAACCAATGGAGCCGCCAGAAAGCCGCGCTTAGCCCCGCCTGTCAGAATAATTAGCCCAGATGAATGCGCCCGCAAATCAGCAACCGGAATAAACGGGTCTTGCTTACCTGCAAGCAAGGCACGGGACAGCAACAGAGATAGGTTTATCCAGCCGTCTTTGTTCTGAGTCAGCAGAACAACCTCACACAACGCATCATCTGCTGTATCATCTTGGAGCATGACTTGCGCGCCAATAATGGGCTGAATACCAGCTTTTGATGCCGCTTCTGAAAACTCAAGCGCGCCATAACTATTGAAGGTATCGGTCAATGCCAGAGCAGGCTGCTGCATCTTTGCCGCTTTTTCAATCAGCGGCTTGATTGGCATCATGCCCTCGGCAAGCGAATATGACGAATGGGTGCGTAAATGAATAAATGGAGATGACATAATATTGAGTATTGCCCAGACGACTAGAGCCTGACAAGCCGCCAGTTATTTTTGTTTCATAAACGGACAGCTAAGGGCAGGCGATGACGTCTATCCCACCAGCTCACCTTTGCGAATCGTCAACACTCTATCCAGCGATTTTGCTAATTCCATATTATGTGTGACGAGCAGAGCCGCCGTTCCTGTTGACCGCAGAATAGCGACCAAATGTTTGAAGACATCAGCCGCCGTATCAGGATCAAGATTGCCCGTTGGCTCATCAGCAAGCAGCAATGACGGCACATTAGCCACCGCACGCGCGATGGCAACCCTTTGCTGCTCACCCCCTGATAGTTGACCCGGACGGTGATGACGGCGTTCGCTCAAGCCAATCATGGCAAGCAATTGCTCGGCGCGTTCTTCGGCAACATGGCGCGATAGACGGTTCATAATCTGGGGGATAATAATGTTTTCAGCCGCCGAAAACTCTGGCAAGAGACGGTGAAACTGAAAAACAAAGCCGATCGAATTTCGCCTCAATTCTGAGGTTTCCTTATCATTAAGCCGATGCGTGGCTTTGCCCGCAATGCTGACTTGGCCGCTATCAGGCCTTTCCAGAATACCGGCAATATTAAGCAAGGTTGTCTTTCCCGACCCGCTAGGGCCAACAAGGGCAACCAGCTCTCCCTTTTTGATATTGACGGAAACATCTTTCAGCACCTGGATGACCCGATCACCCTGATGAAAGGCTTTCGACACATCATTCATCAAAAGCACAGTGTCTTGATCATCTCTACTCATCACACTTGCCGCCATATGCTCACCCATAACGAAGCGCTTCTGCCGGAGCAATGCGTGAGGCACGCCATGCCGGATAGACGGATGATAAAAACGATAACGTAATCGCCATGAGAATGACGTTTATCACTTCATTAGGATCAACTTTGGCTGGCAAGGTAGACAGGAAATAAATCTCCGCTGCGAATAGCTCTGTCCCCGTCAGGCTTTCCACAATATTTTTAATGCTATCAATATTCCAGCAAAACCCAAGCCCAAGCAGGGTGCCGATAACCGTCCCAATCAGACCAATGCTTGACCCTGTCATCATAAATACCCGCATGATTGAGCCTTTGGTTGCGCCCATGGCACGCAGAACCGCAATATCATTATTTTTTGACCGCACCAGCATGATCATCGACGAGATGATATTAAATGCCGCGACCAAAATAATCAGCGACAGGATAATAAACATGACGTTGCGTTCTACATTAAGCGCCGTCAGGAAGTTTTTATTGCGCTGGCGCCAGTCAAATACTCGCATATCTGTGCCAATAGTCTGGCTTAAATTCGTGCTTATTGGTTCTGTCTGATCAGCATCACGGGCATAAATCTCAAGCGCGGTTACCGTGTTATTCATGGCAAAGAAAGACTGGGCATCATCCAAAGGCATAAAGATAAAAGCCTTGTCATATTCGTGCATACCAACATTAAAGACACCAGCAACGCGAAACCGTCGACGTTCAGGAATTGTTCCAAATGCTGTTTTCTTGCCATATGGCGATAACAGCGATAGCGTATCGCCTGCCCTGACGCCTAAACTCCGCGCTAGCTCATGGCCGATAAGAATGCTTTCTTTTTTCTTTATGCCTTCGATACTCGCCGCATCAAGCACATCCCAAAGCGGCTTGCGGGCGGCTAAATCTTCCCAGCGCACACCACGCACAACCGCACCAGAAGCAAAGCCTTCATGACTAGCCATGACCTGACCTTCGATTTGTGGAGTCACCGCCATAATCCCCGGTATTCCGCCAATGCGGCCAGCTAATGTATCAAATTTTGGTATCCCTTGTGGGCCATTGGAATAGACAACCAAATGCCCATTCAATCCCAAAATCCGGCCTACCAGCTCAGCGCGGAAGCCGTTCATCACCGACATCACAATGATCAGAGTGGCAACACCAAGTGAAATGCCCAAAAGCGAGAACCACGCAATGACAGAAATAAAGCCCTCAGACCGCCGGGAGCGGATATACCGCAAGGCTAGCATGCGCTCAAGATGGCCGAAAACTCCACTCATATTGCGCCTTGTCCTTTCAGTTGTTCTGCCAAATGATTGAGCAAAGTATTAGCCGCCGCATCAGGTGACATATTCTCACAGGCGCCAGTTTTTCTGATTTTGAACTCAACCTCACCATCTTTCATGCCGCGCGGGCCAATAATAATCTGATAAGGGATGCCGATTAAATCCATAGCGTTAAGTTTCGCCCCCGGGCTGTCCGCGCTATCATCCATCAGCACATCATAACCAGCATTAGTCAACTGACCATAAAGCTGTTCTGACACCTTATCGCAATCATCATGACCAGGTTTCAAATTAAC
>MDTB01040197.1_pt1 | contig 21633 bp, 21 predicted proteins | sample 811161 | NCBI WGS metagenome assembly MDTB01 (sample SAMN05326650, study PRJNA326480) | marine metagenome | isolation source: seawater | place: Mediterranean Sea | collected 2009 | reverse complement strand
CCACCACGTTGATAGGCTGGGTGTGGAAGTGCGGTAACGCATGTAGCTGACCAGTACTAATAACTCAATTGGCTTGATTTATGCACTGAAAAAAATTTTTTATTTGATATATTTTCTGAAATAATGACAAAAATATTAGTCACAGGTGGTGCCGGCTTTATTGGCGCTCACCTAACCAACCAGCTAATTAAAAAGAAACATAAAGTCTTAGTAGTTGATAATTTAACCACAATCGGTGGTATAAAATTTATTCATAAAAAATGCACTTTTATAAAAGGTGATTTATTAGATGAAAAAACTTTAAAAAAAATTAAAAGGTGGAAACCAAAAATTATATTTCATACTGCCGCTCAGTCAGCTGGTGAGAGCGCTTACGACAATCCAAAATATGATTTTTTGTCAAATGGTTTTGCAACATTTAAGTTATGTAAAGTTGCAAAAGAAATAAAAGTTAAACATTTTATTTATACTAGCAGTGTTGCAGTTTACGGATCTTACCCTCAAAAAACAATTAATGAAAAAGACAAGATAAGCCCAGACTCTATTTATGGAGTTTCTAAATACTCTGGTGAGATGTTTATTGATCAGATATTAAATAAAACTCCTACTAAAACAACAATTTATAGATTATCAAATATTTATGGGCCAGGAGAAAACTTGAATTACATGAAAAAAGGAATGGTTAAAATATATTCAAGTTATATTTGGAAAAAGAGACCGATTATTGTAAAAGGTTCAAAAAAAAGGGTGAGAACTATTACATTTATAGATGATTGTATTAATATTTTATCAGACACAATAAACAATCAATATCTTAAAAAGAATGAGATTTTAAATCTTTCATCTGGAAAATATTTTACTGTTAAAGAATTAATTAAAGAAATTTTATTAGTAAACAAAAACCCTAGTTATAAAATAATTGAAAAAAAAGGTACATTAGGAGACTCTTTTGAGCTTAAAATATCTAATAAAAATCTTAAAAAAAGATTTAAAAAATTAAAATTTACTCCAATAAGGATCGGATTGAAAAAATATTTTGAATGGATAAATAAAATCCCTGTCAGTAAAAAACTTGAAAAATATCACCCTTTAAAAAAGGTATAATAATCAAAGATATTTAGAATTCTCTTTTTTTAAGATAAGGCAATTAGGTAAAATTAAGCCATCTAAATTTGTTTTTTTAAATACCTCAAATGCGTCTTTTGCACTATTAACAATAGGTTTTCCATGAATATTAAATGACGTATTTAAAAGACCATAAGTCCCGGTCATTTTTCCAAAACAATTAATCAGATTATAATAATCTTTATTAATATCTTTGTAAACGATTTGAGGTCTACATGTTTCATCATATGGATGAATTGCTGCTTTAAATTTTTCCTTACCAATTTTATTTGTTTCTAAACAATTTGTCATATATTGGTAATCGTTCACACTTGAATAAAATTTAAAATAATCTTTTGAACGTGTATTGATTACAGATGCAGCAAAAGGCATCCAAAAGTCTCTTCCTTTAACTTTTTCATTTATTTCTTTTTTTAATTCATTTTTGTTAGGGTTAGCTAATATTGATCGATTACCTAAAGATCTAGCTCCAAATTCTGCTCTACCTACCGCTCTACATAAAATTAAATTTTTTTTTAGTAATTTTGCAGATATAAAATTTATGTTTTTTCTTATTGTAATATATTTACTATTTTTTTTTATATTTCTAAGTAAAAAGTTATTATCTGAAAAACTTATGTCATATCCAAGATATGCATTATCAATTTTTTTTATACTATAATTAATTTTTTTATTTTTTAATGCAAAAGCATAGCATGCGCCCATTGCTTGTGAGCTATCATCCGGAGAAGGAGGTATAAAAACATTTTTTATTTCTTTCATTTTAGAAAGCTCAAGATTTGCTTTTACGTTCATAGCAACTCCTCCAGCTAAACAAATATTCTTATATTTGGTAAATTTAACACAATTTATAACCCATTTAATAATAAGGTATTCGGTATATTTTTGAAGACCGCCACAAATATTATCAAATCTTTTTCCATCAAATATTTTTTTTATGGAGAAAAACATATCTTTAGGTCTACGCAAATATTTAAATCTCAATTTATTTATATTTTGAATTTTCTTAAATTTTTCAAATATTTCATAATAGTATATTTCTTTTGAATATGGTGCCATACCCATAAGTTTGTATTCATGCTCGTTAGGTTTTAATCCAAGTATTAAAGTTGTATATCTATAGAGCCTTGCAATTATTGAATCATTACCACTTATTATTTTTTTAAATAAGATTTGCCCCTTTTTTTTTGAAAATTTATAGCATGAGTAATTTATGAAATCTCCAAAAGCATCGATTGTCAGGACGGTAGAGTTTTTTCCATTTTGATTTCCCGAACAATATGCATAAGCAGCATGACCAAATGAATGGTCAATGAAATGAATTATATCTTTTTCAACACCAAGGTGTTTTGAAATAACATCTTTTCTTATGTTTTGTCCAAATTTTAAAATTCTCTCTTTTTTTAAAATACTCGAGTTATTTTTTATTTTTTTAATTATTTTTTTCCAAAAAAATTTACCTGGGTATTGATTGATATCGATTTTATTTTTGAAAACTTTTAAAAATGAAATTTTTTTATTCTCATAAATTCTTTTATACCAAATTTCATTTTGTTCTTTGATATAATCATCTATAGAAAAATTTGTATAATGTCTTATCAAACTGTAAACCGGACTCCAATATTTTGAAATCATACAAACAGCAAATATATTATTTTTACTTAGCCCATATTTCTTTTTTAAATAATCCATAGCGAGCTTGGGATATCTTTCGTCATTTTTAATTCTTGAAAATCTTTCCTCGCTTACACTCTCTAGAATTGAGCCGTCGCACATAATTGAAACTGTAGAGTTTTGTTCCCAATTAACTCCGATTATGTAGTTATTTTCTACCATGATGAATAGCCACCATCTATGACGATAGTTGAACCATTAATAAAATTTCCTTTACCGCTGCAGAGCAAGTCTAATATTCCATATAAATCTTCTACCTTCATCATTCTGTTTTTAGGTATATTGGATAAAAGTTTTTTTTTGAATTTTTTTGATTGTTTCCACTCGATACCATGATTAGCGATTGTATTTACATTGACTTTTTCTCCATACATAGTTGCAAAGTATTTTGTTATTCCGCTAACAGCAAATTTACTGGAGACATAAAAAATATTTTTCGGATTTTGATATATGAAATGTTTTGGAGAACGAATACCAAATATTGATGAAAAGTTAACTATTCCCTCAGCTTTTTTGCAATACTTCAGAAAATATTTACTAGTTAGATAAAAAGAAAAGACGTTATTTTGAAAGAAATAATCAAAATAGGATTTATCATTTTGAAACTTTTTATTGAGCATTAAATCTTCTTTTTTAGAAGATACAACATGTTCATTAGCACCGTGTAAATTTATTAAAACATTAAATTTATTATTTTTTTTAAAAAATTTTTTGACTTGAATCTCATTATTTAAATCCAATCCATCTTTTAAGTCAATCCCCTCTACTTTATATTTTTTTTTCAAATAGATTAAGACTTTTTTTCCTATTAATCCTTTACTTCCAGTAACTAATATCTTTCTCATATTTAATTTTACACGTCTTCCCATGTGATTGGTGTATCTTTTAAAATAAATTTATTCACAGTTCTATTTTTAAGCATTTCTAAGTACTTTGGTAACAATCCACCACCAGGACCTTTAATCGTAAGATTATTATTATTAAGTTTTTCACCTTTTTTAATATCTCTTTTTGCATAAATACTTTTTCTTTGAGTATTTATTACAAAATATTCACTTGGCTGAATAATTTTTTCACCAGTACCGAGGATATTTTCTGAACTATGAGCAAATTTTACTAGTTTAGCCATTTCCTTAGGTTCCGAAGATAAAATATGGTCTGGTCCCTCAAAAGATTTATCTAAAGTAAAATGTCTCTCAATAATATTCGATCCAAGTCCAATTGACATCAAGGAAATTTCTATACCTGGAAAATGATCAGAAAGACCAACTGGAATATTAAAATTATTCTTTAAGGTTTTTATTGCTTTTAAATTCACTTCATTCTCATTTGCTGGATAAGAAGATAAACAATGCAATAAAATTAAATTTTTATTACCAGTTTCTTTAAAAGTTTTTATAGCATCCTCAACTATACTCAAGTCTGACATTCCTGTTGATATAATAAGAGGTTTTTTAGTATACCCGATCTTTTTTATTAGAGGAATATTAACAATATCTACAGAAGCAATTTTGTAAAAGTTTACATTTAATTTTTCTAGAAGCTCAACGTCATTTTCATCGAATGGCGTCGAAAATATTTCTACTTTCTTATTTCTTGCATAATTAAATAATTTTTTTTGTTCATTAAAACTTAACTCCAGTCTTTTAAACATTTCATATATATCTTCTTGTAATCCATCAGCTTTTTCAGCGTACTTTGCAGATTTTGTAATTTTGGATACTCTTTTTTGTGCCTGAAAACTTTGAAATTTTATTGCGTCACATCTTGCTTTCTTTGCTTCATCAACAAGTTTTTTTGCTAAATCAAGACTTCCATTATGGTTAAGACCTGCTTCTGCGATAATATATGTAGGATGATTATTTCCAACATACTTTTTCCCAAGTTTTACTTTTTCATTTAGTTTTTTTGTTACTTTCATTTTTTTTACATTATCTTGCATAAAGTTTTTTGAGTTAAGTATATTAACTAAATCCATGGATTTATGAAATAAAATTTGACTATCGGAATATTCAAATTCACCTCCAGTTCCTAAACTATATAGCTGATTAAAACGAGATACAAAGAATTTAGTTTTAGAGAGTTCATATTTGTAATCGATAAACTGTACAGGATAAACAAAATCTTCTTTATTTTCAGAAATATCTATAATTTCATTCTCTTTTACTAGATTTGTTTTAATAAGATTTTTTGTAATAATTTTTTTAATATCCTTAAGAGTAAGCTTGTCAACATCGTCATTTTTTGAATAAGTAATTTCAGCACATAAATAAGTTGTTTTATTATCTGCCAAATAAGGGCTCATTGTTTTTGGCTCTGAAATCCTGTTAAATAAAACATCTTTAGACGAATAATAAAGCCAATTCATTTTTTTTGGTAAAACACGTTTTTTATTTACAGATATATAAATTGATCTTATGCCTCTAAATTTTAAATCACTTTTGTATCCTAAAAACCTAGATGTAAGTGTAATTGGAAGAGTAGATAAAATTATAGTGTCTCTATCTAATAAAATATCTTTTTTATTTTTTATTTTTATATTAGTTAATTCATTTTCTTTTTGATCTAAACCCTCGATCTCATGTTTGAGCTTAATTTTTCCTCCTTTTTTTATTAACTCTTTTTTCATAAACTCATAAATTTTCCCAGTTCCATATTTACCAACCGCTGTATATTCTTTAATGAAAAAAGGACCAGTTTTATTAGTTAATTTAATTCTTTTAGGAGCCCAATCTGATGTCATTTTTTCAACACTAATTCCCCAAACTTTTTCTGGATAATTTTTGAAAAACATTTTTGTAAGAGTTTCTCCAACTTGACCTTTGATATGTTCAAAAAAGTTAGTTGTTTTGATATTTTTCTTTTTGACTAATCTTAGTTCATCAAAAATTTTCTTTTTTAAAAACTTAGGATATTTTTTAATTGAGTCAGTTGATAAAGGATAGTGATAAAATTCATCAAAATTTCTTCCTAATACATTTTTAGAGTAGTATTTTCCATGATGTAGTAATTTACCAAAACTTTTATTCCAAAAATTCCAAAGCTTATTATCGTTTGTGTGGAATATATGCGGCCCAGTATCTAAAATATATTTGCCCCATTTCCAACTTCTACACATACCACCAACCATATTTTGTTTTTCAATAATTGTTACATCCCAATTTTTTTTTCGATAAGAGCCATCCGGTAATTAAACCGGCTGGTCCGGCGCCTAATATAATTATTTTTTTTTTATTTTTCATAATATCTTACAAAAAATTTACTCTTCTTTTAAATAACGATGAGATTTCTTTTGTATATCTTTTTTTTTCAATTCTTGAGATTCTCTTAAAATCTCCTTGCCCATCACAAATACCGAAAATAACCTTAGGGTTTATTGGACTATCTACCAAAATACTATTTTTAGATCCAAGAAGTCCTGATGATGTAAAAATAAATTTACCTTTTTTTTTAATAAGAAATTTTTTTTTGGAAAAATTTTTTATGGTATTTGTCTCCTCTATTAGAGTATTTAAAGCCGGAGTTACGTCAAGTCTATAAACTAGAAAATTATTTTTATTCAAAATTTCTAGACTTTTTTCATCAAACATTCCCTTTCCTATATCTAAAAGCATTACTTTCTTTTTAAAAATTTTGTGTGAACTAATCTTCAAAAAATTTTTTGTATTAGCCACAAAGATAATTGCATCGTAAAGATTTAGTTTTTTTGGTAAAGATAAAATAGGTTTAGCTTTTGCGACTGTTCCTGTTGGTTTAATGAAATTAATTACATCACAAATCTTTTTTAGTTTGTTTTTATTCCTTCTATGTAAAAAAACACTTGCTCCTCTTTCAATGAGCCTTAAGCTTAGTTTAAAACCAATATTTCCGGTCCCAAATATAAGAATTTTTTTTCCTGATATATTTCTTATCTCATCTTTAAAAAAAGACTCGATTAAATCTTCAGCTGCGTTTACAGTTAAATCATTTGCCTTATAAAATCTTAAATAAGATCTTTTAATATTTTCTTTAATTGTTCTTTCAGTATTTACAATTTTATTAATATTTGATTTTGAGTTTTTAAAAGTTTTTTTTTCTGTATCTACGAAAATTATATCAAATTTACCGTCAACAATTTTAGAAATCTTTCGAGCCGTATTGTCATCAAATATTACAATTCCAAAATAAACATAATTTTGGGTATATCGGATTGGAGTTAAATAAAAAGTGTTTTGCTCTTTTTTTCTTGTATTACCAATAAAAAAAACAGTTTTTTTTTTTTTCTTTTTTGCAATTTTATTTATTTCTTTAATTTTAGAAGTTAAATCTTTAAATATATTTTTCATTTGACTCTCTTGTAATTATAACTTCGTACTTTGCTTTTAAGGATTTTTTTGTTATTTTTGATTGATTTTGAAATTTGAAAAAATGTTTTGTCAACTGCTAACAAGTATTTATCAATAATATCTTTTTTATGAAAATAAGATATATAAACTAAATTAGTTGCTAAAAACTTATACTTCAGCATTAATTCAGTGAATAATGTATTAAGATACTCATTTTTATTTTTATACTGAAAATTAAAATTAAGAACGCAGTCTAAAGTATTAACATCAATTTTTAACGAATGTTTTTTTGCAAGTTTTATCCATCCATCTTTTATTCTTTTTCCGATCATCTTATTTGCTTTAAAAACCTTATTCTTTTTATGAAATTGTAAAACAGCTAAGCCAGCTGCAAAGCCAACCTTTTCAGTCCAAGCGACACTACTCACAAAAGTATCTTGAGCTGTATCCATTACTATCTTTTTACCTACTAATGCCGATATCGCAAAACCATTTCCCAAAGCTTTTCCGTACACAACAATATCAGGATGTAATCCAATTTTTTTATAAACACCTCCAAGACACTCTCTCCAGCCCGAAGTAATTTCGTCAATGATTAAAATTATTTTTTTTTTTTTACAAACTTTATTTAAATAATTTACAAATTTTTTATCTAAGTATTTAAATCTCGATGGTTCAATTACTATCGCAGCTATATTGTTTTGTTTTGATATCCTAATTAATTCTTTTAAATTGTTAAACTCTAATGGGATTGCTGAATTTTTAAGAATTTTAGGTACACCAAGAGGTTTTAAATTTTTTAATAAGTGATTATTTAAATTTGATACATCTTGTAGGTTTGCGGCTAAGTACCAATCATGCCAACCATGGTAGCCACTAAATATAATCTTTGATTTTTTTGTTTTCGATCTAGCTAATCTCACTGCCAAAGACATCGCTTCTCCGCCTCCTCTTGCAAATTTAACTTGATCTGCAAACTTGTCTATCTTCAAAAGCTCTTTAGCTAAAAAGTATTCTTCCGTACAGTTTAGAGTAGTATTGATTCCTTGATCTATTTTTTTTTTAACAAATTTATTTATAAAGGAATTGTTATAACCAAGCACAGAAGTTCCAATTCCCATTAGAGACATATCAATATACTTGTTGTTATCTAAATCCCAAATATAAACTCCTTTAGACTTACTAAAATAAGTTGGCCAACCATCTGGTAAAAATCTTTCCGGTCTTTTTGATAGTAGACCATTACCACCAGGTATTATCTTAGAAGCTTTTTGCCAGAGAGTTTTTGAATTTTTAATCATTTAAATATTTTAAGTCCTTTTTAATAGAATTATTCCATCCAAAGTTTCGTTTAATATTTTTTTGATATTCAACTTCTAAGGGATTTTTTTTTATTAAATTTATTATTTTCATCATTCCAATTTTATAAAAATCTTTTCTAGGAAAACTATCCAAAATAAAACAAAATAATTTAAAATCTTCTAGAATATCAACAGTATATCGATATTTTGATAAATTAATTTTAGATTTTAATCTAAATATTCTAAATTTTTGAGATGCCCACATATACTTAGTAACATGTTCCTTCTCTGATGGAAGTTTTGCAACTTTAAAAGTTTGTTTTAATGTTTCCTCTGTAAAAATTTCAATATCAGATCCATCTGGAAAGCTACAAGGTAATGGATATGTATTTGCCAAATAATCATAATTATTTTTGATTTGCAAGTTGATCATTTTTTTCAAAGTTCTTATATCAATAAAAGGACAATCACTCGTGACTCTAATTATATTTTTTGAATTAAAAGTTTTTGCTGTCTTATAAAATCTTTTCAATACATTATGTGTATCACCTTTATATATTAAAATTTTTTTTTTTTTACAGTATCTTTCGAACACATTATCTTCTTTTAAATTAGTAGTAGAAATTATTATTTTATTTATTTTTTCGATTTTTTTTAATCTATCAATTAATATACACAAAGGAGTTTTATCCTTATATTTTCTAAGGACCTTTCCCGGCAGTCTCGTTGAACCCATACGGGCTTGAATAATCGCGTGAAACATATTTTTTTTCTTGACTGTTCAAAAAATGAACGATAACTATGTTCAAATTATGAACACAAATAACAAAAACTCTGATAATAATCAAGACTATCTTAACATCCTGAGAAAGATTGATAAAAAATCCAATGTGACACAAAGAAATATGGCAAGCGAACTTGGTATAAGTTTAGGTAAACTAAATTATTGTTTAATTGAGCTTAAAAAAAAGGGATTAGTTAAAATTAAAAATTTTAAAAAAAACCCAAATAAGATGATGTATGCTTATATCCTTACGCCAAAAGGTATCTCAATCAAAACTAAACTAACTATAAATTTCATGAAAAGAAAAATGAAAGAGTATGACGAACTTAAGAAAGAGATTTCAAAAAAAAATTGATGGAATTAACTATTGCAAATAACATTCCACCACCAAACGTATTTATTGATGGTTTGACAAGAAGCGGTAAATCTTCACTCTGTCAAATAATTGTATCTTTGAAACATTCAGAACATATAGATATGGCAACAAATTTAGAATATATCTTAATGGGAAGAATCTTTGGTAAAATTAATAATGATTTTGCAAAAACTTATTTAAAAACTTATTTTAATCAAAGTGCTTATAATAAACTAATTGGAAGAGGAGTAAACTTTAGACCCACTGATTTTACGGGTGTGCCTAATTTTAGAGATCCAAAAATATATTATAAAAGATTGAAAATTTTTTCCTATGGAAGAAAGAAATATCATCACAAAAAAACTCATATCAGAGTAAAATCAAAAAACGACCCAGCGCTAAGTGATATAAAAAGCAAATATTTTTTTTTTCCTTTTCAGAGCCATCATTTACTCTGTAATTTTAAAGAGTTTAAAAAATTAGACTTAAATTACAAAATTATAGAATTTTTAAGAAACCCTATTGATACAACTTACTCTTTGATTTCAAGAGGTTTATTAGAGGGAAATGCTAAGAAAGATCCAAGAAAACTCAACTTAGATATTATATATAATAAAAAAAGTCTGCCTTGGTTTGTTCACGGATACGAAAAAGAATATTGCAAAGCTAATAAATTTGAGAAATCTGCTCTTGTTGTAATAAATGAGATTAAGAAAATTATTAAAAATAAGAAGTTGATAAAGAAATTATTAGGTCAAAAAATATTGCTAATAAAATTTGAAGATTTTGTAACAAATACCGACACAGAAATGAAAAAAATTTCAAAATTTCTTAATACGAGTTTTACGAAAAGTACTAAAAATTATATTCGAGATGCAAATTGTCCAAGAAAAATTGACAGTAAAATCTCTGAAAGAAAATTCCTTTTTTTAAAAAAAAAAGATCAGAAATATAAAAATTTTAAACCAACTCGTTAAATTAGAACATGATTATAAAAATAATCTTTATAACCTCAAAAATTAAGAATTAAATTTATGGAACAAATTAAACCAAATTTTCTTCATTTTAAGTTAGACAAAAAAAATATTATTAAAGAACTAAATTCTGAGGAGATAAATATAATTAAAGAAAAATATAAATTAAGTTTATTTTTTCGTTTTAAGAGAAAAGTCAAATTTTGGTTAAATTTCGTTAAAAATCTTATTTTCTTAAGTGAAAATCAACCTTTCATTAAATCAAGGACTTTAGATAATGTAAAAAAAAAATACGACAATATATCAGGAAAATATATTGAAAAATATTTGGATAAAAAAAGTTCATTTATTGCAGAAATAGATGAGGATAAAAAAGTAGTACAACTTAAAGGAACTTATGAAAGATATTATTCAGATTTTTTACTTAATCTAACGAAAAAGATTAAATTTAACTCCATTCTTGAAGTTGGAGCTGGAGAACTTACTTTAATTGCTGAACTATTAAATAAACTAAAAAAAAAGGAAAATTTTAAAAAAGGAGCTTTAGACATATCTTATCATAGACTAAATAAGGGTCAAAATTTTTTAAAAAAAAAAAAAATTAATTTACATCATATTATAAAAGGTGATGCCGCAAACCAGCCATTTGCTGATAACTCATTTGATATTGTATACACATCACATTGTTTAGAGCAAGTTCCACATTTATTTAATAGAATTGTAAATGAATGTGTTCGAGTTTCAAAAAAATATGTAATCTTTATTGAGCCATCCTATGAGTTTGGATCGGATGTAACTAAAAATCATATTTACAAAAAAGGATATCCAATAATAAAAAAAAAGCTTTTTAACGAGAGAAATTATAAAATAATATATAGAAATTCATCACCAGTTAAATCATACACAAATGGCACAGAAATAATAATATTAAAGAAAAACAGAAATAATAAAACAATCACCAAAAGCTTATTCATTTGCCCTAGTTGCAGAAAGAGTCTTAAGATTGGTAATCACAATCTTATTTGTGAAAATGAAAACCTTTTATTCAAAATTAGAAATAAGATACCACTACTGGAAATACAAGATGGAAGTAAAAGAAATGAAAAATAATTTATATTTTTACCATAATATTGATTCTAGAATAAATAAAAATCTTTACCAATACAGTAAATACAATGGTCTTAAATTTATTAACGATTTTTATCAAAGTAGAAAAAAAATATTAAATTTGAAAGAAAATTCAAATTATCATTTAGTAAAGAAAAAAATTAGTTTGAAAAAAATTAAAACTTTATGCAGAAAATATGAAATTAATAAAAAACTATTTCTGGATAAAAAAAAAAGGAGAGAATATACGCTAAATCATTATATTAATTTTTCAATGGCGGTTTCAACATGTCTTACAAAAAAATTAAATTATTCAATTTTAAGTACCTTGCTTAAGATTAACGACCTTATTATTTATCTTTTTACAAAAAAAGATAATCAAGAGATAAATTTAAAGGATTTGAAAAAAGCAATAAATTTAGAAATATTGATAATAAAAAAGTTAGTCTATGAAAAAAATATTAAATAATTTAGCTTTCTTGTGTGCAAAAAATTCAAGATCAATTGCATATTTGCAATTTTTGAAAAAAAATAGTTTATTGCCAAGTTCTATAGTTCTAATTGATACAAAAAGACAATATAGAAACATTTTTATTAAACGAAATATTTTTTTCAAAAATGATCTAAACATCTCCAAATTTGCTCTAGATAACAAAATTAAATTGATCAGACTTAAAAATACCAAAATTAATGATATTAAATGCTTAAAAGCTGTGAAGAAATTAGATGAGAAATATATTATTTATGCTGCAAATTATGGAGATATTTTAAGTAAAAAATATTTTTTATTAAACAAAAAATTTATCCATATTCACCCTGGAAAACTACCTCAATATAAAGGAAGCACGACATATTATTATGAAATATTAAATAAAAATTCCTTATCATTTTCAGCAATTTTTCAATCACAGAATATTGATAATGGAAGAGTTATTTTATTTCAAAAATTCGATTTAAAAAATATTGAAAAAAAAGATTTAGATCATGTTTATGATCCTTTCCTTAGATCAAAAATTTTAGTTAAAGTAATTTCTCAATTAAAAAAAAAAGAAAAAATAACTAGTTATCCTCAATCAAAGATTGGAAAAAAAACTTTTTATGTTATTCACCCTCTTTTAAAACACATTTCAATATTGGCTAGAAAATGAAAAAAATTTTATACATAACAATTGAGTCGAAATCTAGAGAACTTTATCCAAAATTATTTTTAGTTAATTCAGCTATACGAAAAAACTTTGATTGTTTCGTAGGTGATAAGGTTGCAATTTCTAGAGCCGTAAAAATTTTGGGACCTGGTATATATTTTTACAAATCAATCAACCACTACGATACGAAACATATAGAAAACATTAAAAAAAATAACTTATATGTATCTCAAGATGAAGAGGGCGGATTTGCTAGACCAAATGATAAAGAGTTAAATAAATTTATTACTTATAGAAGTAGTAAAAAAAACATAGAATTAATTGATAGATTTTATAACTGGGGAATTTTTGATTATTCAAACTATATTAATCGATATAAAAATAATAAAAAAAAATTCCTAATTACTGGTTCTCCAAGAATAGATCTCTGGAAAAACTCAATAAGTAAAAAAATATTTAATGAAGAGCTAAAAGAAATTAAAAAATATAAAAATTTTGTATTAGTTGCAAGCTCAGGGGTAAGCTCATTAAAAGAATTAAAAAAAAGATCAATAGTTGACAAACTCGCAAAAAAATTGAGAAATAAAAAGGAAATCAATAAAAAAAAATTTGAACATTTGTATGAATACAAAATTTTTAAAGAAAATATAAAATTAATAAAATCTTTAGCATTTCGATTTCCACAATTAAATTTTATTGTTAGAAAACATCCTAATGAAAACATTAAAGATTGGGAGAAAATAATAAATAAATTTCCAGCTAATGTATATTTTGATAACAGATTTGATATTTATGGCTGGTTATATTTATCTAAATGTATAATACACACAGCCTCAACCGTGGGTCTTCAGGCATATTTTATGAAAAAGAATGTTATATCTTTTGTACCAGGGATACCTGGATCACATAGAGGTTTTTCAAATAGATTTGGAATAAAAGCAACCAATATAAATCAAGTCTTAAAAAAAATTGATAAAATTTTAAATAATGAAAATATAAGTGGAATGTTCAGTAAGAAAAAAAATAAAATTTTACAACAAAGAATATCTTTTAAAACTAATATCATGGCATCAGATATAATTACTGAAGATTTAAATAAATTATCCAAAAATTTTAAAAATAGAAGAAAAGTTTTCATTTTTTTATATTCTATTTATTTCTATCTAAGAAGTTTTTTTTCAGAAATAAGACATTTTTTTATTAATAAAAAAAAAACACGAATTTTATTAGCTAGAAGATCTATTGCTGAAAAAATACCAGGTGGAATAAAAAAAAATGAAATTAAAAAATTTTACAAAAACCTTTTACAAAAAAAAGAAAAGATTAACGAAATCAAAATTAACCAGCTAGGTCCAAATGGGTTTTTAATTTCAAAAAAAGGAAGTCAAGTAATATGAATTTAATATCAAAAATTTATTTTATTTTAACAAAACAAAACAAAAAAAAATCTATTTTTTTTTTCTTATTTTTGATTTTAGCTACAATATTTGAAGTTTTAAGTATAAGTTTAATCTTCCCTGCGGTTACAATTTTAATTAATGCTGATTTACCCGAAAATCTACAATTTATCAATAGTGGGCTAGAGACACTTTCAACTTTAACAGGTCTTAATTATTTAATTGTAGGTATCTCAATATTAATTTTAGTTTTTTTTATAAAAAATATTTTTTTACTTTATTATTTTTGGTGGAAAAATGGATACAGCAATGATGTTCAAAAACACCTGTCCCAAAGGCTATTTATGACCTACTTACGCCAACCTTATACATTTCATTTACAAAGAAATTCATCAGAATTGATTAGAAACCTCGTCAACGAAGTTTCAACATTTCAAAAAACATTTCAAAGCGGATTAGAATTAATTTTTGAAATTTTTGTACTTTTTAGCATTTTGGTTTTGATATTTGTAGCAGAGCCGAAAGGTGCATTAATTGTTTTTTTATTAATTACGATTTTTAGTTTAATAATATACTTTTTTACCCAAAAAAAAGTAAAAAACTGGGGTAAAATAAGATTAAGTTTATCTAGCAAATATTTTCAAAATGTGACCCAAGCGATTGGAAGTATTAAAGATATTATTTTAACTGGCAGGGAAAATAATTTTTTATACAACCATTATGATCAAAAAAGTATTCTTACAAAAATACAGCAAAAATTTGCAACTATTACAATATTACCAAGGTTTTTATTTGAGTTTTTAGCAGTATTTGGAATCTTAAGTTTGATTATTTTTTTTATATCCGAAGGAAGATCTTACGAGAACATCTTACCATCGGTAAGTTTATTTGCTATGGCAGGTTATAGATTAATGCCATCAGCTAATAGAATTTTAGTAGCTGCCCAGGGTTTTAGATATCGCTACATGTCTATTGATATTTTATATGAAGAGTTAAGATTACGAGATTTACATGATAACAAAGTCGATAATGAATTTTTTGAGCCAGCGAATCCAAGCATTGAAAAAACCCAAAAATCAATAAATCCTTTCAATGATAAAGTCGAGATCGTAGACTTAAGTTATAATTACCAAAATATTAAGACAAATACTTTAAAAAATATAAATTTAACTATTGAGAGAGGTCAATCAGTTGGAATTTTTGGAGCAAGTGGATCAGGGAAAAGTACCTTAGTTAGTTTAATATTGGGTCTACTAGAACCAACTTATGGAAAAATTAAAATTGATGGAAATGATTTAGATAAAATAAAATCAACTTGGCAAAAAAATATAGGTTACGTACCTCAGTCCGTTTATTTAACTGATGACACCATTTCTCAAAATATAGCTTTTGGATTATCAAAAGACCAGATAAGTGATAAAATGGTAGAAAAAGCAATCGAAGCTTCACAACTCAAAAAATTTGTAAATTCCCTGGAAAATGGAAAGGAGACAATTGTTGGTGAAAATGGTGTTCGGTTATCTGGTGGTCAAGTTCAGAGAATTGGAATTGCCAGAGCGTTGTATCATAATCCTTCAGTGGTGATTTTTGATGAGGCTACTAGCTCACTTGATTATGAAACTGAAAAAGAATTGATGAAAGATATAAATATGTTAAAAAGCAATAAGACCTTGATTATTATTGCACATAGATTAACCACAGTAGAAAAATGCGATTTTATTATAAGACTTGAGTCAGGTCAAATTATAGATAGAGGAAAACCAGAGGTTATTTTAAAAAAATAATTATGTATCTAAATAACGAAAAAAAACTCATCTTTAAATTAAAATCATTAAGAAAGAACCAGAATTTAATTGGAATAAAATCAGAATTCGAAGCAGAAGGTAGTTCTTTTGAAGAGGTATCGAATTTAAGATCTATTACCAGAATGTGTAACACTAAACTTTTTGTTAAAATAGGTGGAGTAGAGGCTATAAATGATATTTATAAATGTATAGAGATAGGGGTAGATGGAATAATTGCGCCTATGGTAGAAAGTAAATTTGCAGCATTTAAATTTATTTCTTTTTTTAAAAAAAAAAAATTATTAAAATTTCCTCATTTAAGTATTAATATTGAGACTAAAACGGCCTATGAAAATCTAGATGAAATAATACAGATTTGCAAGGGAACCATTAATAATATTACTATAGGAAGATCAGATCTTTCAAAAAGTTTTTTTAATAAAAAAGTATTACCTGACAGTAAATTAATACAAAGCATAATTGTAGATGTTGCAAAAAAATCTTCAAAATATGGTATTACAACAACAGTTGGTGGATCAGTAAGCCAAAATACAATTCAAGAGTATGCGAAGTCTAGATTATTAAAAAAACACATAAAGAAACTTGAGACAAGAAAAGTGATTTTACCACTTAATAGTTTCTTGAAAAAAAATTCAATCGAAAAAGCATTAGAATTTGAAAAATTTTATATTTTATATAAAAATGAAATAGTTAAATTTAAATCTCAAAGTGAGAATGAGAGATTATCTATACTAACAACAAGAGTTTAAAAATGAAATATATAGCAATAATACCAGCTTTAAAAAAAAACAGATACTCAAAAAAGGGTGATCTACATTCGTGGGGAGGCTCTAATTTACTTGAATGGAAAATTTCTCAAGTCAAAAAAATCAAGGAAATTAAAAAAATTTATGTTTCTACACCCGATAAAGAGATTATTACAGAATGTAAAAAAATGAATATAAATTGTATTTTTAGAAAGCATAAAAAAAATCTTTCCAATTTTCATTATCAAATTGCAAAAAAATTTAACAACGAAAATTTATTATTCATTAACACTACATCTCCGTTTTTGTCATCCTCAGTTATTGAAAAAGCTATTAAAAAGTACAAATCATTAAATAAAAATTATGATTCATTGTGTACTGTGAATAAAAATAAAGATTATTTTTTTTATAAAAATAAATCAATAAATTTTGATTTTGAAAAATCCTCTGTATCGAGGCTTTTGTTAAAACCATTAGTTAAATTAACTAACGGTTTGTACATAATAAATTCGAGAATTTGTCTTAGAAAAAAAAATATTATAGGAGATAAACCATTTTTTTTTGAATTAGATTGGATGTCTGGTTTAGAAATAAATTCTCTGAAAGATATTGGAATATATAATCTCTTAATTAATTACTATTTTGAAAAAGACAAAAGATAATCTTTAAATGAAAATATTAGCTTTACTAACAGGAAGAGGTGGAAGTAAACTTAAAAACAAAAATATTCTAAAAATTAATGGAAAACCTTGTTTGTATTATCCCTGCAAAGCTTCCAAGTCTATTAAAAGTATAAAATATTTTTTTGTTTCAAGCGATGATATCAATATCCTTAAAACTGCTGAAAAATATGGATTCCAAAAAATAAAAAGGCCAAAAAAACTGAGCAGAGATAACTCTCAGCATATTGATGTTCTGAAACATGCTTTAAAAGTTTTTAGATCGAAAAAAAATTTTTTACCAGATTATGTATTAGTGCTTCTTGCAAATGCACCAATAATTAATAGTAGGTGGATTAGAGATTGTTTAAAAATCATTCAAAAAAATAAAGAGATAACATCAGTTGTTCCAGTTTATGAAGATAATGACCATAACCCTTTAAGGGCAAAAAAAATTCATAAGAAATACATTAAAAATTTTCTTAATCACAAAGGTAATATTTCTAGTAATAGACAAGAACTGCCAAGAAGTTATTTTTTATGTCACAATTTTTGGATAATTAAATCAAGTTCCATTTTTAAAAATAATGGTGAGAAACCTTGGTCTTTTATGGGAAAGAAAATTAAACCTTATATTGTTAATAAAACGATAGATATTCACGATTACTCTGATGTAATTTTAGCAAATTATATTTTAAAAACAAAAACTAAATAAAGCTTTATGGAAAAAAGAATCTACTTGTTAATGGAAACAAAAAAAAGAGAACTCGACTCAAGATGTTATTTCGCTGTAAAATCATGCCTTAAAAATTTTTCAGTTGTTTTATCTAAAAAAGACTCATTTTATAAAAATAAAAAGCATTTAAAACCAGGATTTGTTTTTTTTAAAAGTTTAGGGAGAAATTATTATACAGAAATTAAAAAAGCCAAGAAATTGGGATTTAAAATTTGTGCTCAGGATGAGGAGGGATTGCAAATTTTTGATAAAGAGGATTATTTAGACAGAAGGTTATATTACGATAATTTAGATTACTTAGATTACATATTTACGTGGGGGAAAAGAGATTATGAAATGCTATCAGACCTTCCTCAAAAAATTAGAGATAACATATATATTACAGGCAGTCCAAGAATTGATATTCTTAAAAATCCTATAAACTCTATATATGCTGAAGAAGCCAAAAAAATAAAAAGAAAATATGGAAACTTTTTTTTATTTAATACTTATTTTACTTTTTCAAATCATTTTTTTCTTAAGGATAAAGAAAAAAAATCTTTAGCTCTTGAGGCAGAAGGTTCATCAAATAAATCTCTTATTTATAAAAGAGGTCTTCAAATGAGTGAACTACAGAGCAAAACAATGGCAAAGAGTCTTGAATTTATAAAAGGTTTTGCATCAAAATTTCCAAATGAAAAATTAATTATAAGGCCTCATCCTTCGGAAAACCATGAAATTTGGTTTCAAATGGCAAAAAAATTTGATAACGTTGATTGTGTTTATGACGATCAAAATACATGTAGCTGGATGATGGCGTCAAGTTTCTCTATATCTTCAAATTGTACAACATCAATAGAATCATTTTTATTAGGAAAGTTTAATTATAATTTTAGACCAATTATTGATGAAAAAGTCGAATTTGATTTACCAAAAATTTGTGGAATTAATGTTGAAACAGTTGATAAACTACTTAATAAGATAAGTATCTTTCTTGATAAGAATACTGATAAGAAGATATTTACTGCAGAATATACAAAAAAAATTGATAAATTGAAAAACTATATGGCAAATGTAGAAGAAAAAAAATGTTCTGTTGATAAAATACTTAACTTTTTATCAAAGGATATAAATGAAAATATATTTGTAAAAGAAAAATATATGAGTAGGTTTGTTCTTTTTTTAAATAAGCAAATAAGAAGAATTGCATTTTACAAAATGAGAATTATGGGTGTATTCACTAAAAAAACAAAAGATAAAATAGAATTTGCTATTCAAAAATTTCCTGATTTAAACGAGTCTGAGCTAAGAGCGAAAATTTCAAATATACTAAAAAGAATGAATATTGATGATAATCTTATAATTAAGGAAATTTACCCAGGTTCATTTTTAATTAAGGCTAAAGAAAATGTACAATAAATTAAAAAATAGAGAATTATTAATGAATTTGATTTAATATATGACTAAGAAAATATTATATCTATTCCTTACTTTTGTTACTTTCTTGTTGATTTCACTAATACTATTTGGCGGGATACTTAAATATTCCAACAATGGTGGAAAAAAGTTTATGACTATTCAAAAAGTTGCAAATTTTATAGCCGATATTCCTGATATTTTAAGGCCCTCAAATATAAAAAAGTATTTTGTTGAAGGTGAAGAATTACTTGCTGAAAGTGAGAGACATTACGGTAAAGTAAAATTTCAAAGATTTCAAAAAACAAAAACAAGAGATGAATTATTGATAATTGCACGTTATGATGGTGATTTAAAAAGGAGTATTGTTGAAATTGTTGATCTTAATAATTTTAATGTGATTCATTCATATAAACCAAATATAGATTCCCTAAATTCGAATATTGATACCTCAAGGGAGGAATTTTCAAATCATCTTGTAGAGTTTAGCGAGAAAAGACATCAAATGCTTCATCCTCTTTTAATAGAAAATGGAGAATTAGTCTTTAATGCGGGTGCTTTTTATAAAATAGATTTTTGTGGAAACCTTATTTGGTTCAATGATGAAGATGGTTTTCATCATTCTATAGAAAAAGATGGTGAGGGAAATTTTTGGACATCTACGTACATGTATCCTTATGGTCTAGATAAAAAATTAGTCGGAGACGAGCATGGAAAATTTGATGACGATGCAATTACAAAAGTTTCAGAGTCAGGCAAAATAATTTATTCAAAATCAGTTTCTGAGATAATGCTTGATAATGGATTATTTGGACAAGTTTTTGGTAGATATAGATCTTTTCTTGACGATCCTATTCATGTAAATGATGTAGAGCCAGTTTTATCAGATGGACCTTATTGGAAAAAAGGAGATTTATTAATTAGTTCAAACATTTTGTCAGCAATAATACATTATAGACCTAAAAGTAATAAAATATTAAATTATATCGTAGGACCTTTTTCTCAACAACATGATGTAGATATAATTTCTGAGAAAGAAATATCAATGTTTAATAATAATTCATACAACACTATTAACAAAAAAGAAGTATTAACATATTCAGAAATTGTAATTTATGATTTTGAAACAAATAAGTTTTCAAAAAAATTTGAGGAAAGCATGATAGAAAACAAATTTATTTCAAAATCTCAAGGGGTAAGTGATTTTTTAATTGACGGATCTTTAATGGTGGAAGAGCAAAACCATGGAAGGATATTGTTTTTTGACGCTTCCGGAAATTTAGAATGGGAATATGTTAATAAAGCGAATAATGGGAATGTTTATCTTTTATCTTGGTCAAGAATAATAAACGATCAAAAAGTAATTAAAAATTTTAAAGATAAAGTAAAAAATACAAAATGCAAAAAATAATTTTTACAAATAGTTTTATTTTTTTTACCATATATTACTGTTCAGATGCTTTTGCTTATATTGGTCCTGGTATGGCAGGTGGAGTATTAGCTGCTGCCTTAGGTGTAGTTTTAGTAATTATTATTGGAATTTTTGCAATATTATTTTATCCAATTAAAATCTTTATTTCAAAATTAAAAAAAAAGAATTATCAAAATATTGATCAAAAATCTGATATCGATAAAAAGTGAAAATTCATATCCTTATTTGTATATTATCAATCTTATTTTTAGAAATAATAATTTTTTCTAATCTCTTTGAAAAATTAAAAAAAAATTTTTCTTTTTTTAAAGAAATATTTTCAATTTTTAAATCAAACATAATCTCAGATTCTGAGAAGCAAAAAAATATTCTAAATATCTGTAAAAAAATTTTAATTAATTTGTCTAAGGTTTTTGCTATATTATTTTCTTTACTAATAATTTTAATTATTACGTATAAATTATATTCACCTTTGATTAATTATCTTTTTACTTTTGTTGGAACTGCTGAAGTAATATTTATATCTATAATCTATTTATATTTAAGAAAAAAAATTTAAATAAACTATGATATCTTCAGTCTTATATTTGCTGCAAATCTGACTTTATCGGATGAGTTCTTATTAGTTTTGTGTATTAGATATTGGCTAAATACAACTAAATCCCGTTGACCT
>MDTB01045179.1_pt1 | contig 21637 bp, 20 predicted proteins | sample 811161 | NCBI WGS metagenome assembly MDTB01 (sample SAMN05326650, study PRJNA326480) | marine metagenome | isolation source: seawater | place: Mediterranean Sea | collected 2009 | reverse complement strand
ATTTATTTCAAATGATGTAAAATGTAAACCATCGTATCTGATATCATGATAAAATTCTGCATATTTTGCATCCAATATCAATTTAGTATTATTATAAGTTTTAGAGATATCATTTGCTAAACTAATATAATTATCTAATGTATCTCCTGAGGATCTTAGTCTGATCATATCTTCAATATTATTTTTTTGTTGTATATTCGAGATAATATTTTTATCAGTATTAGATAAAATCTTTAGATATCTTGGTAATTTCAAGTAATTAATAATACGATATGTTGATTCAATAAATTTTTTAGACTCATCTAATGGATTAAGATATGAGAGAATCTGTGCCTCTTTAGGTTTAATGTTACCCTCATATTTTATTATACAAAAGATATGAAGTTTTATCTTTAGACCTTTATATAAATGTGTAAAAGAGCATATTTTTACTTTATCTATTATTTTTATATCTAATTCTTCAAAACATTCCCTCTCTAGAGCATCCTCAGGAGATTCGCCATTTTCAATTTTTCCTCCGGGAAATTCAAAATAATCTAAAAAAGGTTTTTTAGATCTTAATGAGAAAAGAAATTGGTTTGATTTTTTTATGATTGCAAGTGAACATTCAGGTGTCATAGAGATATTATGTTGTATAAGCTGAATTAATATGAACATATTTCTCAGTTAAATCTGATGTAATTATTGAATGTGATGCATCACCAGAGTAAAGATCAATATCAATTATTATCTCCTTCTTTTTCATCGAATTATTTAGTGACTTCATATTAAATTTATCAGATTGAACTCCTTTATTGAATATCATTATATTATTGATTTTAAGTTTTACTTTTTCTGGAATGTACTTAACATTATCTATTGATCCTAATCTCGCAATAATTCTTCCCCAATTTGGGTCTGCTCCATACATAGCGGTCTTAATAAGATTTGAATTCGCTAAACTATAAGCGATAAGCTGAGCCTCTTTTTTGCTTTTAGATTTATTAACATTAATTATAATAGCTTTTGTTGCACCTTCGCCATCTTGAATAATCATTCTGGCGAGTTTTTGACAACATAGGGAAAGCTCATGTAATATTTTTTTATAATGTTTGGAATTTTTTGTAAATTCAATATTATTTCTCTCGCCCGAACTTATCAAAACAACACTATCATTCGTAGACATATCGCCATCCACTGAAATTGAATTGAATGAACGTTCGGTAATTTCCTTGAGAAGTTTATTTAATATCTGCTTATTAAGTTTCAAATCTATAGAAATAAAGGCTAGCATTGTAGCCATATTTGGCTCTATCATTCCAGCTCCTTTACAAATTGCTTTAATAGTCACTTTCTTGTTATTTAGTAGAAAACTCTTAGAATAAAACTTCTTGTATGCATCAGTTGTCATTATTGCTCTTGATGCGGCATCCCAACTAGATTTAAATGAAAACTTATTTTTAGCAATCTTATTATTAATACTATCTATGGGTAATTGCTTTCCAATAATTCCAGTAGAGAATAATAAAATCTCACTCTCTTTACAATTTAATTTTCTAGATAATGACTTGGCTAACTTTTGAGCATTTTGAGTACCAATCTTACCAGTACAGGCATTAGCATTACCAGAATTGATAAACAAATATTTGGGTGGATTTTTTTTCAAGTTAATTTTAGATAAAATTACTGGTGCAGCTGCATACCTATTTTTTGTAGTCACCATGGCTGTTGTCGAGTTTTGAGGTAGCTCAAGACAAACAGCGTCATACCTAGAATCTTTTATTCCAACATTTAAAGCTTGTATTTTTACCTTAGGCATCATAGTCTTCCGCAACACTGTTTAAATTTTTTATTAGTCACTGGACATTTTTTATTTCTAGGTACATTACTATCAGAAGTCTTCAACAAACACCTAGGATCATCTGTCTTTGGTGTTTTAGCAGAAATATTGTTTTCATGACTATCTTTTTCTACAACATTATTTGTTATTTCAGATCTATTGATCTTTATTTTACAAAGAATTTTTATAATCTCGAGATTATTAATAGATAACATTTCTTCAAACATCTCGAAAGACTCTCTTTTATATTCGTTTTTTGGATTTTTTTGTGCATAGCTTCTAAGCCCAACTCCTTGTCTTAAATAGTCAATTGAATTGAGGTGGTTACGCCAATCCTCATCTATCACACTCAAAAATATATTTCTCATTAATTCATTTTTATCATTTTCATCTAAAAGATCCATGTTAGCTTGGGCTTTATTATTAATTTTATCTTTAATAGCATTAGTTAAAAACATTCTATTATCTTTATCATCTCTTTCAAGGATATCCTTACTGTTAATTTCAATTAGGAAGTCATTTCTAAGAACAGTATCTAAGCTTTCTAGGTCCCACTCAGATGCAGGTATGTCTTCTGGAATATATTTATATAATATGTCATCGCATGTATATTTTAAAATATTTTTATAGATATCATCAATATCATTCGATATAAGAATCTCATCTCTTTGATTATAGATTACTTTTCTTTGTTCATTTGATATATCATCATATTCTAGCAATGTTTTCCTTATATCAAAGTTATGAGCTTCTACTCTTTTTTGTGCATTTTCAATAGATTTAGATACCCATTTATGCTCTATAGCCTCTCCTTTTTCCATTCCAAGTTTTTTCATTATTTCTGATACTTTTTCAGAAGCAAATATTCTCATTAGATTATCTTCTAATGATAGAAAAAATCTTGATTCACCAGGGTCACCCTGTCTGCCAGCTCTTCCTCTCAATTGATTATCAACTCTTCTAGACTCATGTCTCTCTGTACCAATAATAAATAGACCTCCAAGTTTTTTTATACTTTCTGATGAACCAGAATCATCTTTATTGTTAATATCAATGTTTTTTCCACCAAGAACAATATCTGTACCTCTGCCTGCCATATTAGTTGCAATAGTTACAGCTCCAAGTGTTCCTGCATTTGCAATTATATCTGCTTCCATTTGATGATGTTTTGCATTTAGAACGGAGTGTTTGATTTTTTCTTTTTTTAACATTAATGAAATATATTCAGATGACTCAATGGATGTTGTGCCAACAAGAACAGGCTGTTGTAGGTCATGTATTCGCTGAATTTCATGAATAATAGCAGTATATTTCTCGGATGATGTTAAATATATTAAATCCGTATGATCCTTTCTTATCATCTTTCTATGAGGCGGTATTACTACTACTTCTAAATTATATATCTGTTGAAATTCTGTAGCTTCAGTATCTGCTGTACCAGTCATTCCTGATAATTTATTAAATAATCTAAAATAATTTTGAAAAGTTATCGAAGCATATGTCTGATTCTCATTTTGTATGTTTACTCCCTCTTTTGCTTCAACTGACTGATGAAGTCCTTCGGCCCATCTTCTACCAGGCATCTTTCTACCAGAGAATTCATCTATTATTATAATTTCACCATTATCAATAACATAATCTATATCCTTATGGTACATAAGATTTGCTTTCAAGCTTGCATCAATTAGATGCAATAATTGAATATTCTTAGGATCGTATAGACTCTGTCCGCTAGTAATAAGATTACTAGATGTCAACATCTTTTCTATTTCAGAGTGTCCAGATTCAGTTAAAGATACAGATTTTTGTTTTTCATCAATCACGAATAATTCGTCATCTTTATTTTTTTTAATCAAACTGTTTGTTGTTTTATTAATTTTTAAGTATAAGTTTCCAGTCTCCTTAGCAGACCCAGAGATAATAAGAGGTGTCCTTGCTTCATCAATTAATACAGAATCAACCTCATCAATAATTGCATAATTCAATTTTCCCTGAACTTTATGGTTTTTATCATAAGTCATATTATCTCTTAAATAATCGAAACCAAATTCATTATTTGTCCCATACACAATATTACATTTATATACCTCTTTTCTTTCATCTGGTGTCAAGGAACTAATTATTGTGCCTACTGAAAGTCCAAGGTATTTAAATATCTGTCCCATCCACTCAGCATCTCTTTCAGCTAGATAATCATTTACTGTTACTATAAAAACAGACTTATTTTTTAATGTATTCAGATATGCAGGAAGTGTTGATACTAGGGTTTTACCTTCGCCTGTTTTCATCTCTGCAATCTTTCCATAATGTAGCGCTATACCGCCCATCAATTGTTCATCATAATGCCGAAGACCAAGAGTCCTTATGGAAGCTTCTCTAACAAGTGCATAGGCATTGGGTATTAAACTAGATAAATCATCAGTTGATTTTGCTTCTAGTCTTAAATTTTCAGTTTCTCTGATAAAATCTTGCTCAGTAAATTTCTGGTATTTTTCTTCAAGACTATTTATTTTAGTCACTAATAACTGATAATCTTTAAGAATTCTGCTATTTCTAGTCCCGAATATGTTTTTAATAAAGTTTGTTAGCATTATATTTTATATATATTTGTATATTTTATAGCTTATACCGTACAATAAGTATAATAGCTCATGAAAAAAATATCATCATTCATACCTGTGCATGTTATCAATAAGACTCACTTAATCAAAGAATTAAGTTCTTATATTTATCAAGTCTTTCCAAAAGAGATCGTCGATATGATTGAAATAAATACAATAAAGGATAATGTAGTCATAATTAGTTGTAAGAATAGCAGTATAGCTACTAAAATTAGATTTGAAAAACAGATGTATATTAATATTTTAAAAGATAATCCTATCTATGAAATTAAAGATATTCGCATAAGCTTATTTGACTAATAAGATATTAGTCTACGATAACAGGTTCTGGGGTACTGTAGAATATTGGAGACTTATCATTATTTTTAATGGTAACTTCTTCCCAAGCATCTAGATTATTAACTAATTCCCTAAGTAATAAATTATTAAGGTGATGCCCAGATTTGTAAGCAGAGAAAGACCCAATTAAGCCATGGCCTAGCAAATACAAATCTCCGATTGCGTCTAAAATCTTATGCTTAACAAACTCATCTTGAAATCTGACACCTTCTTCATTTATAACTTTATAGTCGTCAATAACAATTGCGTTGCTTACGCTCCCGCCAAGAGCAAGATTATTTTTTCTCAATAACTCAATATCTTTTGTAAAACCAAAAGTTCTTGCTCTGCTTACTTGGCTTAAGTATGAAACAGATGAAAAATCAATTTCTGATGACTGGGATGTCTCACTAAAAGCGGGGTGATCAAAGTCAATAGTAAAGGCTACTTTAAAACCATCAAATGGTTCAATTTTTGCCCATTTTTCACCTTGTTTGACTTCTATTGTTTTTTTTATTTTGATGAATTTCTTTAAATCAGTCTGCTCTTGTATGCCTGCGGATTGGATCATAAAAACAAATGGTCTTGCGCTACCATCCATAATTGGCACTTCTGGACCATCTAGCTCTATCATAGCATTGTCAATCCCAATGCCAGCTAATGCAGACAGCAAGTGTTCAACTGTTGATATTTTTATATCATCATTTGATAGACTTGTAGATAATCTTGTATCAAATACATTTTCTAACGATGCCTTGATAGGGTTAGATTTTATATCTGTTCTTTTGAACATGATGCCTGAATTTACGGGAGCTGGATTCAGGGTCAAGGAAATTTTCTTTCCAGTATGTAAACCTACACCTGATGCACTAATTTTACTTGATAATGTTCTCTGTTTAAGCATATGTATTTATCAACAATTTTATATTAATTCCCCATATTTTCAAGCCTTTATAAGGTATTTGATACTGTATTAGTATTAATTTAGACAAGATCAATGCTCTAAAGTTCTTTTTGAAAGTATTTAGATAATCTTTCCCAAAACTTCCTCAAGGAGATAAAAAATGGATTGTCAGATTTTTGCCTATGTGGCATTTCTTTTAACTGTTCTTCTCTGTATAAAAGCAAACCAACAGCTGTAGAGTACCTTGTTTGTCCATTAAAGTTTGTGATACCTGGTATGGATTTGGGGCTTCCAATCCTAGCGGACATTGAAAATATTTGTTCAGCATGAGTATCTAGTCCAGATATTTTGGAGCCTCCACCTGTAAAAACTATACCTGCTCTAATTTTGGACGACCATCCGCTTGAGTTAATTTCATTTTGAATCTCTGAGAATATTTCATCAATTCTACATTTGATGATATGAGTAAGTACTGACTTCTTAACTTCAGTATCAGGCTTATCAGAAACTGAAGGCACAGGGATCAAAACATCTTCTTCATTAGTATCAGATATAAGGCTGCCATATTTTTCTTTTATTTCCTCAGATGCATCGAGAGATGTACATAGTCCTATTCTAATATCATTAGTAACATTTTGACCTGCTACAGGTATAACTGCAGTATGCTTAATATCACCATCTGTGAATATTGCTATATCAGTTGTTCCGCCACCGATATCAACAAGACAAACTCCTAAGGATTTTTCCTCAGGTGTTAGTACAGAATAACTAGATGCTACAGGTTGAAGGACAAATTCATCCACATCTAATAGACTATTCTCTATACATTTTGTCAGATTCTTTTTAGCTGTTGTTGAGCAGGTAATAATATGCACATTAGCTTCTAATCTTTTTCCTGCCATGCCAAGCGGCTCTTTAATACCCATTTGACCATCTATAGTATAGTATTGAGGTATGCGATGTAATATTTCTTGATCTGCAGGTATACTTATATCACTTGCACTGGTAATAACCTGATCTTTATCCTCTTCAGTTACTTCATCGTTTAAAATACTAATTGCAGCATTACCGTTATAACTTTGGATATGATTCCCAGCAATTCCAGTTGTGACGGATGTGAATTTGCAATTCGTCATTGCCCTTGCTTGATCTTTAGCTTTACGAATACTATTTACAGTGGCATCTATCTCAGAGATCACTCCTTTATTGAGACCATGACAAGCTTCTTGACCTACACCAACTATTCTCATATTACCATCCTCATCATAATCAGCCACTAGACATAATACTTTTGTAGTTCCTATGTCTAAAGCAACTATAAATTCAACTTTGGAGTTATTAGCCATAATTCATAATATCATTATTTACTCAACAGCAAAACCTGTAGGGTATCTTAAATCAATATTCTTTACTTTTTTGAGTTTTTCAGATTTGGATGAAAACTGATCGTATATACTGACAAATTCTATTAACTTTCTTTCAAACATACTGAAACTGACATAAAAATTATATCTCTGAGTAAAAATTTTAAGTGTATCCAAATCACGTTCGACTGCATTAATATTCAAGTTTATCATTGATAATATTTCTTGAGTTGTAAGATATACTTTATACATTTCATCGTGTTCGCTAATGTTACTATTCAGCTTTAGAATTCTTTTCATATGATATCTATCTATGTTGATTTTACTGCCTTCTTTGTCCACATAAACCGTATTATTCCACAGATATATTGGATCATATTCTATAACTTTTATAATTAATGTTGTAGGTTTCTCAATTGAAACTTGTGCATACTTTATCCATAGATCTTTTTCAATCTCATTTTTAAGAAGTCTGAGATCTATATCGTATATTTTTTTACCTATAAACTGATTAAGTTTTTTAGTCAATTTTTTTTCATTTGCATGATATATATCACCTATCGTAATTACCTCTGATACTTTCTCATCGTTATATGAATAATTAAGATTAAAGTACATGACAATTAAAATAAATAAGGTTACAACAATTAATATATTTCTCATGCTAGGTTGTTAGAATGAGATTTATTAGCTGAAGATAACTCATGCCAGCTTTAGACGCTGACATCGGTACTAAACTATGGCTTGTCATTCCTGGAATAGAATTAACTTCAATCAAATTTATATTATATTTATCATCCATAAAAAAATCTACTCTACCCCAGGTGCTACAACCTAATGACTTAAAAGCTTTCAGAGTGATTGTATTAATATGGTCTTGTATTTTGATAGAAAATTCAGGAAAAGTGAAGGATGTGTCATTGTCAATATATTTAGCATCATAATTATAAAATTCTCTTTCTGTTTGAATTTTAATAATTGGGAAGACCTTACCAGCTATGATAGGAGCTGTATATTCTGGACAATCAATATATTCCTCAATGAAATATTTACTTACTGAAAAACCTTCATCCATAGACGCACAAAGATTATCAAAAGAAGCTTTATTATCATTTAATAGTAAATCTTTTGTTTTTAGAATTTTAATTCCTACACTAGAACCTGATTCAATTGGTTTAAGCACAATTTTCTCTCCAAAGTTATCTAATAGATCATACTCAAAAATATCTTTTGAAATAGAACAGAAGTTTGGAGTAGGAAGATTGATATCTTGCCAAGTTTTTTTTGTACTTATTTTATTAAATGATGCTTGTGATGATTTGGAATCAGAGCCTATTGATTTTATCGATAAATCTTCTAGATAGCGCTGAACCGTTCCATCTTCTCCGCCTATGCCATGCATTAGATTAAATACAATATCAATTCTATTTTTTAAAATAAAATCACTAAGAAGCTTCGGATTATCAGAGTTAAAATCAAATAAGTGTACTTTGTATCCATTAGCAGAGAGTGTATCGAAAACAGATTTACCGCTATCGAGTGATATATCTCTTTCGTCAGACCATCCTCCATATAAGATAGCAATATTTTGGTCAGAAATACTCATAATTCTTCAATATATACAAATTTCTTTATTTAAAAGGATATTATATTTTTTTTTGATTCTTATATAGATATATCCTATTAAATCCTCTAAGTCTTGGCAAGTTCCAGTCCCATCATTAATTAAATAATTACAGTGCTTTTTAGAAATATATATTCCACCAACTTTTTCTTTGTCAAGTGATGCTGAATCAATTAATGAACTAGCAGAGGTATTTTTTGACGGATTTTTAAATATACAGCCTGATGACCATTGTTTTATAGGTTGTGAGTTAGATCTATTCTTAGCATATTTTGATAATAATGTTCTATTGAATGAAATAGATGGATTAATATTAAAATTAACATCTAAAAACATTTTGATATCAAGTTTATTTATAGAACGATAGGATGTTTTAATTTCGCTTCGTTTGAAATTCTTCAATGATCCGTTATTGAGGATACATCTTACTGATTTAACATGATTCCAGATTTCATCTCCAAATGCGCCTGCATTCATTGCTAATGCACCACCAATAGATCCAGGAATTCCATGTATAAATTCAAAACCAGATATTTTATTTTTGTAACAGTTTTTAGCAAATCTTGCACAAGAGACTCCTGCCATACTACTAATGTTTTGCTCATTGAAAATAATTTTTTTATTGAAATATTTCAAAGAGATTATATTATCTTTATAACCTTTGTCTTTAAATGCAATGTTTGATCCTTTTCCTAAAATAATTGTTTTCTTTAGCGCAATAATATTTTTCAAAGTAATCAAGTCATCAATACAATCAGGAAAATAAATATTTGAAGAGAGACCGCCTATTCTAATAGTTGTGAATGGTTTTAAAGATGTTTTTTGAAGGATTCTCATATTATTTTATGGCCTTAAGAGAATCTTCGATAATTTTATTTATTGTATTTTTAGGAAAAATATTCTGAATATTTTTAGATAGTGAATATATTTTTTTTGGATTATTTAATAAAATATTTATTATAGATACAAATTTCTCAACAAAATCATCCGACTCCTCGATAAGAATTGTAGCAGAGTTTTTTGCTAAGTAATTAGCATTTAACAACTGATGATTATCTGTCGCATGTGGAAAAGGAACTAATATCGATGCTCTGCCTATTATAGCAAGCTCTGATATAGATGTTGATCCCGCTCTACAAACAACTAAGTCAGCCCATTCATATAATTTATCTATCTTATTAGAATAGACTATAACTTCTGATTCTAGTTTATATTCAGTATATTTATCTTTAATAGCATTATGATCATTGCTCCCAGTTATATGTTTGATGCATAAATTATTATTGTAGAAATGAGACAAAGCAAATGGCATTGTATTATTAAGAAACCTTGAGCCCTGACTTCCACCCATAACTAAGATATTAATTGAAGATTTATTGTCAGTATACTTGTCTTCTGGAGGAGTCAATTGATTAAATGATGGCCTTACTGGATTTCCGGTATGAATAATTTTTGAGTTGCTAATATTAAAACTCAATGGAAATGTTTCATATACTCTTTTAGAAAAATAATAATTAATTTTGTTAGCTGTTCCTGCAATAGCATTCTGTTCATGCATAATTACTGGGATTGATAATAAGTACGCGCTTAGTGAAGAACTCACGCTCACATATCCTCCGAACCCAAAAACTAGGCTGGGTTTATATTTTCTAAAAATTTTAATTGATTGAATAATAGATATAAAAATTTTAAGGAATGAGATTAGTTTTTTAGACAGTGATTTACCTCTTATACCTTGAGATGAAATCTTTTCAATTATTATACTCGGATTGTTAATAATTTTATCTTCAAGACCTTTCTCGGTTCCAATCCATAGTATCTTATAACCTTGGTTAATGTATTCTTGGGCAATACATAAAGCAGGATAGATATGTCCACCAGTTCCACTTGCTAAAATTGCTATTGTTTTTGTCATCAGTATTCTCTCTGAACAGCTTGGCTTATTTTTTGTCTATTTTCTATCTGAATACGTACTAATAATCCAATAAAAATAAACATCATCAGTAAATTTGTACCACCATAACTAATAAAGGGCAAACCCATACCTTTAGTTGGGGCCAATCCAATATTAACTAAGATATGTATTAAAGCTTGAAAAGTAATAAAAAAGCAAATTGTAAAAGATAAATATGATGCAAAACGCAGATTATTGTCAGAGGCATTATTTGCAAGTCTTATTATTCTAAAAAATATAATAGTAAATAAAATAATTATAATTAATGTAAATAAAAGACCCAATTCCTCTGCAATTAATGCAAATATGAAATCATTGTAAGATTCTGGGAGATAATTTAGTTTTTGGACACTAGATCCAAGGCCAAGTCCAAAAATACCTCCTTTACCAAAAGCCAAAAGCGATGCAATTAATTGATATCCACCGCCAGATGGGTCTTCCCAAGGGTTTATAAACGAGATAACACGGTTTAACCTATAAGGCTGATATATTATAAGCGGGATAGCAATTATAAGAGCAAGTAATAAATAAGATAGCAATTTTTTTAAATTAAGGCCTGCAATTAACATTAATGCAAAAAAAGTACTAATTAAGAGTACTGTGCTGCCAAAATCTCGTTGGAATAGAATTATTATAGACAATATTATTATCATGATGAGACATTTGTTAAAAATTTTATTTATATCTGATCTGCATATAAAGCTACAAACCCATAACATTATGAATAACCTGGAAACTTCAGAAACTTGTACAGTTATAAATCCAAGATCAAGCCATCTTCTAGCACCATTAACTTCTTTTCCAAATCCCGGAATAAATACGCTTAGAGATATCAATAATGATAGAAGTAAAAATATCTTACTATAATCAGAATATAAAGATAGTTTTATTCTTGATATAACTATAGATAAGGTAATACCCATTAACAAATAAATTGAATGTTTTATTATGAAATGAAATGAGTTACCTCTTGTTTGATAAGCATGATCCAATGTTGCAGATGTGATCATGATAAATCCAATAGAAATTAATGCAAAAAAACATATCACCAAAGTATGATCAATACCTCGACCTTCGCTTAATAAAATATTTTTTCTAAAAAAATCATTTAACATTGTTATTTATTGCATCCTTAAATGCCTCTCCCCTATCCTCAAAGTTTTTAAACATATCAAAACTTGGGCTCGCAGGAGAAAATAAAATACTATCATTATTGGTAGCATGATTATTACTAGTAATTACAGCTTCTGTTATTGTTTCTACATCAACAACATCAGTTTTGATATCTAACTGCTTCTTGATATAATTTTTATTTTCTCCAAAAAATATTACAAGCTTTACTTTCTCATTAATAAGATTAGATAATATCTTATAGTCCATATTCTTTTGAGCTCCACCGAGTATCAATATTATATTTTTATCAATAAATTCTAGTGCAGCCTTAGTTGAGGCGGTGTTAGTTGATTTTGAGTCATTATACCAATTTACATTATTAGTATTTTTGACTAACTCGATTCGGTGAGGTAAATGTATGAAGTTCTTGAGCGCATCGATACAGTCAAATAAAGATATGTTTAATAAAGATGTAATTGAACATATTCCAAGTATATTCTCTAAATTGTGTCTACCTTTATATTCAATGGAAATATTCTCATAATGAAGAGATTTTTGATTGATGGATATATTATTCATAGTACTTCCACATAACATTGGTTTTCCATTAGTTAACCCATATCTGATAAGATTACTATTTCTACCTATCAGGTCATCTGTTAATGAGAGATTAGCTATGGGGTTTTCACATGAACTAAAGACTTTCAACTTAATTTTTGAATAATCATTTATTGTATTATGCCTTTCTAGATGATCATGATCTATATTAGTAATCAAGCTAATGTAGGAATCATGATTACTCATGTACTCTAACTGATAACTAGATAATTCTAGTATAATATAATCATATTCATTTGGATTAATATCTAGAGGTGGTATTCCGTTATTCCCACATGCAATTGCTTTGATGCCTAATGTAGTCAATACATGCTCTAACATAGAAACTACTGTTGTTTTGCCATTAGTCCCTGTAATGGATATTATTGGTTTTGTGGAAAATTTTTTAAATATATCTATATCAGTAGATAACGGCAGTTTTCTATTATTAACTTCATCGAGTATTGGGTGATTTTGATTAAAACCTGGGCTTATGATAATTTCATCAACTTCAGTGAATAGTTCATTATTATATATATTAAAAAATAGCAAATCTTGATCAAAATCAGAAATGAACGAACTTTTGATATCAGATTTATGTCTTGTATCAAAGATTTTAAATTTTATATTTTTCTTAGAAAAATATCTTGCACAAGAGATGCCTGTTATGCCAAATCCTAAAATTAATTTTACCCCTAGCATGATTATCTAATCTTTAGCGAAGCCAGAGCAATTAAGACGAGTATAAAAGTAATGATCCAGAACCTAACAATAATCTTTGGTTCAGGCCACCCTTTCTCCTCGAAATGATGATGAATAGGAGACATTAGAAATATCCTTTTTTTATACATCTTATAATAAGAGACTTGAATGATTACTGACAATGCCTCAGCAACAAAAACACCGCCCATGATTGCATATACTATCTCTAGTCTGAGAAGCACTGCTATACAAGCTAAGGCAGCCCCTAAAGAAAGAGAACCAACATCACCCATAAATATTTCTGCAGGATATGAATTATACCAGAGAAAACCTAGTCCTGACCCAACAATGGCGCCTGCAAAGATTGCTACTTCAGAAACTTCAGGTAAATATGGAATTAGCAGATAATTGGCTATATTAAAATTACCCTCAACATAAGCAAAAACTACAAATGCAGCTGCAATTAATATACATGGTAGTATGGCTAAACCATCAAGACCATCAGTTAAATTTACTGCATTGCTAGATCCAGCAATTACTAATATAACCCAAGGTATAAAAAATATGCCAAGATAAAGTGAAAAGTTTTTAAAGAAAGGAGCTGTTAAAGTAATTTCCATCTCATTAGATGAGGTAACAAATATGTATGCAGCGACAACACCCGAAAAGAATATTTGAAAAAAAAGTTTACTTTTACCACTGATGCCATCACTTGAAGAGTATATAAACTTATTATAATCATCATAAAAGCCAATACCTCCAAAAGTTAGAATTACAAAAAGTAAAATCCATATATTTTTGTTCAAAATATCAGACCATAGGATTGTACTCAGAACTATTGATATGATTATTATAATTCCACCCATTGACGGTATATCAGCTTTTTGTGTTATATGAGATTTAGGTCCATCTTTTCTGATACTCTGATATAATTTTCTATCAACCAATTTTCTGATAATTACTGGCCCAATTACCAAGGATATTGTAAGAGCAGTCAGAGCAGACAAGATAATTCTGAGTGTTAAATATCTGAATACATCAAACCCAGAATAATATGCAGTCAAGTAATCAAAAAGATAGTAAAGCATACTTTTATTGTAGTATTTTTATGATGTTAATTCATCCACAATAGTTTCAAATTTCATATATCTTGATGCTTTAACAAGAATGTTAGTATTATTTTGCAAAAGTTGTTTGAGTTTACTAACAAGATCAGGTTTATTGTCAAAAAGATATGATTCTTTCCCAAATGCTTTGGATATTGCCTCATTATGATCTGTCAATACAAATAATTTATCTACACCTTTTTTAGCTGCATAGAGGGCTATCTCTGTATGGTATTTTTCAGAATTAGGTCCTAACTCACCCATCTGTCCCATGATGACCCAAGGTTTAGATTTCATGCTTACTAACAAGTCTATTGAAGCTATGAATGAAGCTGGATTAGCATTATATGAACTGTCAATTATATTAGAGTTATTAATACCTTTATATATTTTCGATCTTCCTTTGACATCTTTATAATTATTAAAAGCTGCAATAATATGATTAGACCTAGCTCCTGCTTCACATGCCAAACCTATGGAGAATAGAATATTAAGCAAATTATATGGTTCGCTATTATTGATTGTGAATTCAAATTTATTTTCAAAAGGAGTTTTTACAGTCATTTTATTCGCTGATAAGTCTAACAATGAGTAGTCAGCATCATCTGTTATTGATATTGTTTTAATATTATTAGAGGAATTTTTTTTAACCCAACGTTTATAATATTTATCATTCTTATTTATAATAACAGTTTTATCCTGCCCTTGATTTATGAATATTTCTTCTTTTGTCATTAAAATATTATGCAATGATCCGAAAGATTCAAGATGAGCTGCCGACACATTTAATAAAGCAACTATATTTGGTCTCGCAATATTAACTAACTCTTTAATATCTCCAATTTTACTAGCGCCCATTTCAAGAACAAAAATCTCATCTGATTTTTTAGCTTTCAAAATAGATAATGGCAATCCAATATTGTTGTTAAAGTTTTTATAAGTTTTTAAAGTATTTTTATAATTACCAACGATATGAGCAGTCATACTAGTTACAGTCGTTTTTCCATTAGTTCCTGTGATACTTATTGTTGTTGGATTAATTTGCTTCAAATACTGAGATGAAAGCATGGTCAGTGATTGCATGGTATCATTTACTTTTATATGAGGAATAGATGATATATCTTTTTCTGTAATTACAGCAACTGCGCCATTTTTGATTGCTTTATTAATATAATCATGACCATCATATTTATCCCCATGTAGTGCTATAAAAAGATTACCTCGGATAGTAGTTCTACTATCAATTGATATACCCTCAAAAGAAATATCAGGCCCTGTTAAAGTAGATTCTAATATATTTTCTAATTGTGATAGTTTAGCTTTCATTAAGTAAATACTTTAAATATTTTATATCATTATGTTCAATAGTTTTGTATCCATAGTCAATAGTTTCTTCATTGCCTTTCCCTGCAATAACTACAATATCATCTATAGATGATATTTTAAGTGCTTTTTTGATAGCATTTTTTCTATTTAATATCTTATGAACTTTAATAGAATTAGGTATTCCTTCCATTATTGCATTGATTATATTCAATGATTTTTCATTTCGAGGATTATCATCAGTTAGAATTATTTCGTCAGAGAACTGACTTGCAATTCTACCCATTTTAATTCTTTTTGCTTTATCTCGATCACCGCCACAACCAAATATAACAATGAATCTGTTTGTATCTTCCGAATAAGATTTATGAATATCGGTTAATAATTTTTCAAATGATTTTTCAGTATGAGCGTAATCTATGATAAATTTTGCAAATCCTTTTTTATGAATTAAATTATTTCTACCTAATATAGGTTTAATCTTTTCAAAGATTTGTATTATTTTACTATCACTAACATACATTTTTTTAAGTAACTGATATGTTACTGAATAGTTATATTTGTTAGAGGTAGTATTAAGTAACTTAGTTTTGTGTTTTGTAATAATGTTATAATATTTGTTATAAAATATGATTTCAGCATTTGATGCGGTCAGCTCTAATAATTTTTCTGTTATCTTACAATCTACATTTAAATAAATGGATTTACTAGTCATATCTAATAGCTTGCATTTAGATTTAATATAAGATGCATGAGTCTTATGATAATCTAAGTGATCATTTGTTATATTAGTTACAATAGATATATCAAAATTAATATTATTTAATCTTCCTTGTGCCAAGCCTTGAGATGATGACTCAATAATAATGATGTTTACTGATTCTTTATCAAATTTGTGAAAATAATTATATATGATATCGCTTCTTGGTGTTGTATAACCTGATTTTTTTAAATTTGGATAAATACCATTACCTTCTGATGAGATAATACCAACTTTTTTCCCTGTTAATGTATAAGCTTGTGCTAGCATATGCGTCAGAGAGGTTTTGCCATCTGTTCCAGTTACTCCAATAATTTTTTTTCTTTTTAGTGGATAGGTGAAGATCTGTGATAAAAATTCATTTAGATTGGCAGATAAATAGTTAGAAAAAATAATAGGTAAATTCTTAGGCAATATTTTACTTGGAATTCTTTTATCTAAGATTAATCCTTTTATACCCTTTCTATATGCAATATTTATATAGTCTTGAATATTTTTAGTTTTAAAGTTAGTTAGTATAAGGATTTTGTTATTACAATTATATGCACTATGGAATACATAATCATTATGACTTATATTCTGCTTATTTAAAGTTTCCTTTGAAAATTTTAATACTTTAGTAATCTCAATATTCTTATCTATCATAATTATTTTCTGTCAGGATATACTTGTAATAAGTTTAAAGAATGACTCATAAATTCTTTAAATATTGGTGCTGCATTTTTACCACCCGATGCAGGTCCATCCTTAGGGTTTCTAACAATTACAGCCGTAACATATTCAGGATCACTTACAGGTGTTATCCCTACAAAAACTGCTAGATGGCTATCTTTTTTATACTTTCCATCCTTAATTATTCTAACAGTTCCAGTTTTTCCAGCCACAGAGTACTTTTCTAGCTTTGCTCTTTTTGCTGTTCCGGAATCTACAACAGTTTGCATCATTTTTAATATTTTCTTTGCTATATCTGAGTCTAAGTTATTCTCAAAAAATATTTCATCTTCTTTAATTCGTTCATATGTGAGTTGAATTCTTTTACCATGATTTGCAAGCATAGTATATGCATTTGCCAGATGAAGTAATGTGGTTGACAAACCATAACCATAACCTACAGTAGCATGAAGTGTTTCATCCCAGTTAGTGTAATGTTGCAGCTTGCCGTCTGCCTCTTCATGTAAATTTACATAAAGTTTTTTACCAAAATCAAAATCTTGTAAAGTTCTATATATAGATTTTTTATCATTTGATAATGATACCTTTGCGGCACCAACATTACTAGATAACCTAATGATATCCTGTAAAGTGAGACCTCCTAAATCCTTATAATCCTCAATCTGATGCCTCCCTATACTCATCTTCCCAGGCGATGTGCTAATGATATCCTCAAGTTCATGAGACTTATTCTCTAATGCATTATATACAGTAAATGGCTTAATAGTTGATCCTGGTTCAAATGATATGCTAGTTACTGAATTTTTAATTTTTGAACCTTTCATTTCATGCCTTTTAGTAGGATCAAAAGAAGGGTAGTTAGCCATCGCTAGTATCTCGCCAGTTTTAACTTTGATCAAAACGAGTGAAGCACTATCTGCTTTAAATTTTTTGGAATAATCTTTTAGGATATTAAATCCTACGAATTGTAGACGTTTATCGATAGATAGATATATATTTTCACCTGGTGTTGGCTTTTTTACTAGACGAAGTAATTCTATAGATCTCCCAAGATTATCTTTTCGTACCTTTTTGATGCCACTCATAGAACTTAATTCTATATTTTTAGAATATTCTATTCCAGACTGACCATTATTATCAATATCTGTAAATCCTATGATGTTAGAAAAATATTCGCCTCCAAGATATACTCGTTGATATTCATCAATAAAATAAACATATGGCAGATTAAGATTTGATATTTTTGCTACTAGATTATCTTTTAGTTTGCGTTTTAAGTAATATTCTTTTTTAGTATTATGATTTTTAAGAATACTTTGAAATTTTTTTTTAGGCATATTTATAAGTTTTAGGAGTTTACTATAATCTATATTTTTATTTTTTTGTAACTCAAGCACTTTTGATACATTTATACATAATGTTTTGCGTGGCAAGCTCATCGCTAATATTTCATTATTTCTATCATAAATGATACCTCTATATGTTTTTATAATTCTATGATCAATTTGTCTCTTATCTGCTACATCACTTAAATCTGCTTTACAAGAAGTATTATTTATATAAAAACAGTCTGTATTAAAACCCTGTAATAGTATAACTCTAGTTATTATTAATAAAAAAAAGATGGAAACAATACCGATAATAAAGTACTGTCGCCATCTTTTGCTGTTTGAGTTTTTATTTTTACTAGTCAGCTTGTTGCCTTAAAAAAGCAGGTATGTCGATATTATCAACATTTGTTTTTTCAATAATAGCCTCTGATGTTGTTGCATCACTATAGCTTGATGTGCCAGGTATTTGATTGACATTACTAACAACTGCATTAGGTGCTGGTGTGTTGGTATCATCACTATCACTTGAATTAATAGCTCCTTCTTCTGCTGTCTGGTTTTCAAATCCAGTAGCTATTAAGGTAACTCTTAATTCTCCTAAATTATCTTCTTCTTTAATACAACCAATAATTACGGTTGCACTCTCGTTGGCAATACCTTTTACTCTCTCACCAATTGTAGAAAACTCCTTAGAAGTAAGGTCTGCTCCGGCAGTTATATTAACTAAAACGCCGCTAGCACCATGCAGATCGATATTGTCTAGTAAAGGGCTATCAATTGCTGCTTGAACAGCTTTATCAGCTCTATCTTCTCCTGTTGCAAAGCCTGAACCCATCATAGCTTTTCCACGTCCAGACATTACAGTTTTAACATCAGCAAAATCTACATTAATAAACCCTCTAATTGTAATTATCTCTGCTATACCTTTCACGGCTCCTCTTAAAACATCGTTTGCATTTTCAAATGAGGAAAATATTGAGTTATCATCTCCATAAACCTCAGCTAATTTTTCATTTGGTATCACAATCAGAGAATCAACCCACTCACTTAATGCCTCTATTCCTTTTTCAGCATGAAGCATTCTTTTGCTACCTTCAAAGTCATATGGTTTAGTTACTACTGCAACTGTCAAGATCCCTGCATCACGAGCTATTTGAGCGATAACAGACGCTGCTCCTGTACCTGTTCCACCGCCCATTCCAGCAGCAATGAATAACATATCTGCACCTTCAATTGCAGCAGATAATTCCTCTTTAGCTTCTAGTGCGGCTTCCCTACCTTTTTCTGGATCAGCTCCGGCTCCTAGACCCTTAGTAATCTCAGATCCTATTTGGATCATTGTAGCTCCCTTAATATCTCTCAGAGCTTGAGAGTCTGTATTTGCTAGAATGAACTCTGCGCCATGAATTTTAGATTCAAGCATAGACATCACGGCATTTCCGCCGCCACCTCCTACACCAATTACCTTTATCACAGCATTTTGATTATACTCGTTTACTAACTCAAACATATTACACCTCCGGTTTATTCAACCAAATCTATATAAATTACTTTATTCTTATCAGGAATCTCCATTCCTAGAATTCTTTTGATATTTGAATTCGATAGCTTCTTATCAATTAATTGAGCTTTAATATCTAATAATTTTTTATGCTTATTTAATTCATGGGATAATAGTTTTTCAGATCTTTCGATATCAATATTTAAGATCCTATTTTCATGTTTTACATAAATAACAGTAAAAGCTGAAATAGTGATAACCGATAAAATGAACAAATTAATCATGATCCTCATCATTTTTTTCCAATATATTTAATTTTGCTGATCTAGATCTTGGATTATGCATAACCTCATCATCTTCTGGTTTTATTGATTTTGCGACAACATTAAACATTTTTTTTAAAAAATCACTTTTTATAGGTAGATCTCTTGGGGTAGATTTATTTTCATCTGTTATAGCTATAAAATTTTTAATGACTCGATCCTCTAAAGAATGATATGTAATTAATACCAATCTTCCTCTAGGGGCTAAAATATCATAACTATAAGTTAATGCTTCTCTTAGTACTTCTAATTCTTTGTTGATAAAAATCCTAATTGCTTGGAATGTCCTAGTTGCATTGTGTTTATGTTTTTCATTTTTAGGAACAGCTCTATCGATTATCTTTGATAAATCATTAGTATTTTCTATAGGTTCTTTATCTCTTTGTGAAATTATTGCTTTGGCTATTCTTCTTGAATATCTTTCTTCTCCAAATTTCCAAATAACCTTGGACAGTGTGCCTTCATCAACATCTTTTATCCATTCATAAGCAGAAACTCCGGATGATTGATCAAACCTCATATCTATAATCCCTTTTTTGTTAAAACTAAATCCTCTTTTAGCCTCATCTAAGTGATACGAAGAGACACCTAAATCAAATAAGATACCATTAATAGATCCATAAACACCCCATTCTTTTGTATGTTTAATGAGATCTGAGAAACATCCATGTTTCAGGGTAAACCTATCATCAGTAGTTATATCTGATCTCGCCATGTTGATGGCATCTATATCTTTATCTATTGCAAATAGCCTTCCATTATCATCGAGATTATCTAAAATCTTCTTTGAGTGACCTCCAAATCCAAAAGTGGCATCTAAATATGAACCATTTGGGGTTATATTCATGGCTTTAATTGACTCATCAAGCATTACAGGTATATGCCTTGAAGAACTATTCATGACACATCTTTCCTAAATTTAATGATATTTTCATAGGCATTCTTAGCATCTATGAACTTTTCTAAAGATTCAGCATTGTTTTGATTTTTATCTGGATGATATTTTTGAGCAACTTTCATAAAGACCCTTTTAATCTTTCTCGTGTCCTCAGTACCTGTTACACCTAGGGCTCTATAATATTTATCTATGTTCATTATATTATTAAGTCAGATAAAACAGATTGCTCGGACTCATCTGTTTCTTCTGCCCTCCAATTATTAACCTTTGAATTCCAAATTTCTTCACTCCATATTTCAAATTTTTGACCCTGACCTATTAAAGTAATTTTTTTTGTCATCTCAGCTGCTAATCTCAATGGTTTAGACAGTAGTATTCTGCCTGCAGAATCAATATCTAAATCCTCTGCATGACCTACTAATATACGTTGTATTCTTCTATGATTTTTGGAAAAACTTGGTAAATCATTGATTTTTTTCTCGATACTAGACCATATATTTGATGGGTATAGCAGTAAGCATTTTTCCTCAGTATCCATGGTCACTACCATACTGCCATTTGACTGATCCATAATGGTATTTCTATATTTGGTTGGTACAGTTAACCTACCTTTGCCATCCAGATTAATACTATGTATGCCCTTAAACATATTTACCATTTTCTCCCACAATTTAACAAAAATTGCCATATATCAACACTATATGCCT
>MDTB01073590.1_pt1 | contig 21640 bp, 18 predicted proteins | sample 811161 | NCBI WGS metagenome assembly MDTB01 (sample SAMN05326650, study PRJNA326480) | marine metagenome | isolation source: seawater | place: Mediterranean Sea | collected 2009 | reverse complement strand
TTTTACTAGTTCGGCATGCTTGGTTAATACCCAGCCCTCAAAATAATTAAAAGATTGCTTTTCGTATAGATCAATTCGCACTTTACCGAACATTCTATCGCCTGCCACTTTATTAACTGCAATAAGATCGCCTGTATTCAAAAAGAAAAGAGTCTCTGATCCGTTCTCGGGTCCTTTTCGAAAAGGGGATAAATCTTTCACGATTTTATAGATAGACTCGCCTCTATCAAGTTGCAATTTATACAATTTAATTTCTTTCGATGAAGACCCTTTAGGTACTTCTAAATTTTCCTGCCATACTGGGTAACTACCTCCAGTGTCGATACGTAAACTCACAGGTATCAAACTATCTCTATTCACAGGCACTCTTAATCTTCTATATCCCATCGAATCAGTTTTTCCAGAAAAAATAATTTTTCCATCATAGAATAGCTTTAAAGATGCCACAGGGATAGGGCTACGTTCAATCCCATCTACAATACTTAGCTTAATTATATCAGACTTTATTTCAATTTTAAAGTTTCCTAAGTCAATTCTTTCTGAGGATTTTGTAAAAAGTCGATATAGTTTTTCATAAGACCCTCCTATAGGCTCTATAGTGGCAACGTTACCAAGTGTGTCTTCGCTTAAAATATCTTCAGGCAAAATCACTTGGATAGTATCTCCAGGAAAAAACATTCTTGAGATTAACACCTCCGAAGGGCTAATTCTTGAAAATAAGCTTAACTTAAAAGCGCTTGGTCTATTTTCACCTAGTGTAAGAGTTGCTGATATCTCAACAACTTTTGACTCAATAGACTTAAGGGGTGGGTTGCTATTATTTAACGAATCAACCTGTTGGGAAAACGCAAAAGAAGTAAGAAAAACAATTAACTTAGTTAATTGTTTTGCCATGCGGATGCTTAGTGTATTTGCCGTTTTCATCTTTTTTAACTGAAACCATAACCAAAGATGCTAAGCAGGCTAGCCGTGGATCCGTCTTTCCTCCTTCAGCATAAGCTTTAACCTCAATATGAATTGATGTTGTTCCAGCTGAAATTATCTTTGCAGTAAAATTTACCCAGTCACCTAGATATACAGGCTCTCTGAACTCAACCTCTTGAATTGTTCTGGTAACAGCTCCATCAGCCTCTGAACCTTTTAAGAGTCTATGTGCTACTTTTGCTGCAGCAAGATCGATCCAAGCTATCATTTGTCCACCAAACAATGTGCCAACAACATTTATGTGATCGGGCATTACAAATTGAGAGTATTTAGCTATATTTTGAGACATAGTTTTTTATCCTGTAAATAATTTTAATCAAGTGTTTTCACATATAATTGTTTAGTATTTATTAGCAAGTCTTTCGCCCTCCTCAACATCTACCTTTGCAAGAAAATACCCTCCTAATATAAACAAAATAATAATCGAGAGTATACCATACCTTGGATTTCCAGTTATTAATCCAATATATCCCATTAAAGGTGGTCCAATTATTGCAGCAAATTTTCCAAACATATTGTAAAAACCAAAAAACTCTGCTGATCTTGACTCCGGAGTTATTCTTGAATAAAGTGAGCGGCTCAATGCTTGAATTCCGCCTTGAAAACATGCAATTAGAACAGCAAGTGCATAAAAGTGCCACTCTTTTGAAACCATTGATCCTAATATCGATATCAATGCATAGCCAATAATTCCGACCATTATACCATTTTTTATTCCAATTTTGCCAGCTAACCAACTATATATTAAGGTTGCAGGAAAAGCAATAAACTGAACCATAAGAAGAGCTGTAATTAAAGAAGATGATGAGAAACCTAAACTGGTTCCATAATCAACAGCCATTCGTATCATAGTATCAACACCGTCAATATAAAGCCAATAAGCAACTAAAAATGTTGTTACTATTCTTAGTTCTCTTATGCTTTTTAGTGTACTTATAAGTTGGCTCCAGCCCAACTTAATTGATTGAAATACACCTATATCTATTTGGACTAAGGGTTCTTTAACAAATATTAAAATTGGTATTGAGAAAACTGCCCACCATACCGCTACAGTTAAAAAGGAAATTTTAATTGCACTTGGCGCGTCAGCAATACCGTAAAATTCAGGATTTAAATACATTGTAACATTAATTAAAAATAATATTGCACCTCCAATATATCCCAATGCAAAACCCAAAGAGGACACAAAGTCCCTTTTCTCTTTAGGTGCTACGCTCGGCAAAAGAGAATCATAAAATATATTTGCAGACATGAACCCTACTGATGCTGCTATATAAAAAATGATAGCTACCCTCCAATAGCCTTGACTGACCATTGATAATGATCCCGTACTTATTACTCCAATAAAAGCAAAAAAAATTAATAATTTTTTCTTTACTGAAGCTTTATCTGCAATTGCTCCCAAAAAAGGGGCCAAAGAGGCAACCAAAATTGAGGCGATTGAATTCGCTAGCCCCAGATACCATGTGCTTAGAGTAACATCTGCTGCTGTTGACCAATATTGCTTAAAAAAGATTGGGAAAAAGCCAGCCATAACTGTGGTTGAAAAAGTGCTGTTTGCCCAATCATAAAGAGACCATGATATTATTTCTTTATTTTTCTTTAACATTAAACTACCAAGCTTGAAAATACGTACTTAATTGTAACCAGTATGATATATTTCCATAGCTATTAAAAGTTAATGGATAAGGAAGATACCAACTAGCCCCAACCTCTAATTCAAAAGGGGCAGGCCCCACCATAAGGTATGGATCCAAGTTGAGCAGATTTATTTTAACAAACTGCGAAGTGTTCATATTGCGAGAATCGTATCCTTTGCGTTTTTTCATCCACTCATCCCATATAGAGTTACTTGAAAAAAATTCATCTCTTCCAGAAAATTGCCAATCAATCCCAGTAGTAAAAAAAACTTTTTTTGGTAACAATTCTATCTGAGTGCTCATCATTCCACTAAAATTAAGTGGCTTTTTTTTAATAACATCCCCTATTGAAGTAGCAATTGAATCTGCAGAAGCATTTTCAATCCATAGAAAAGTTATACGCGGATTTACTTCTCCTCTCTGAAAACTTGACACTCCAAATTTCCAATTTATATTAAATAAACGCCCCCATCTTTTACGGTAAAATTCACCAAAAAACTTTAATTTAATCTCCGTTAAACCCTCTCCAAGAGGGACTTGTTTGAATTGATTTGGTATACCATCGTCTCCTATCTCATTTGCATTGTATTTTTTTAACCTCTCGCCAAATGGGAATATCACATCCAATCCTGAATAAAAAGAAAACTTCTGCTTTCCCCCTCTCCATGCCGGAGAACCTTTTAATAGTACATTCAAGCCAATTGTTAAATCCGATAAACCGCTATTGGGTATTGTAGATGGGTAATAAAAATTAAATAGGCTATCAAGAATCACTGATGATGAGTCATTCAAAAGCGACCAAGACTGATTCTCAGTAATTTTTTTTATGTAGGGGACCTTAAAAACGAGTGTTGTTCTATCTGTAAAACCGTATTCAAAATTTATTTTATTAGTTACTAAGGTTCTTTTAAAATATTGATTAAGAGAATAAACTTTTGTGTAGATTGGGTAATGATATTTCATAGCTGAATTTGAAAGATTATTTGATTTCCAATTACCGGATGAATAATCTGTATTAACTGTAAATCTCCAGACATTTTGTGGAATTGTAAAGTGAGTTTGCGCGGGTATTCTGACAACAAACAATAAAACCAAAAAAGAAAATATAGGCTTCATTTAATCTAATATATCAAAAAACGCTGTCTGAATTGATTGAATTTTATTACATCTTTAAGCCATAGGGGAGGAAGATAATTTGCGGGTTTACCTTGAGCTGAAAATATCCGAAGCTGACTATGTCCATAAAGCATGTCTATTCTATTAAATTCCGCCCATCTAAACTCTCTGGGGTATAACTGACTGGATAGTATAATTATGGATGTAGCTGTAGCAATTGGGTCATATAAATTTGGATCAATAATTTTAATATCAATCCCACTACAAAGCTCATTTACATAAAGAGGTGGTGCAATGTCCGTCTGCTTCATTCGAGGAACATAGTCAACAGGAGATATTTTTATTCCTGGCAGATTTAATTTATTTAATTTATCCGCTAAGTGATAACCTGACATCCAAGGTGCACCTGCTCGAAGATAAGGTCTTTCTGTACCTCTTCCATCATTTAAATTTGTACCTTCTATAAGACCAAATCCTGAGAAAGATAAATTTGTTCGAATTGACACTATAGAAGGATGAGGGTTTACCCATGGGTGTTCTGAATTATCTAACCAATCAGACCTTTTCCAATTTGCCATAGGAATAATGGTCAGGTTAGCTCTTTTTAGATCTTTAATCCAACCCATCTCATTGGCCATTATAGCTAATTCTCCAATCGTGAGACCGTGTCGTATCGGAATGATGTGATACCCTTCTAATGATTGAAACTTTGTTCTTACAACTGGTCCATCTACCCTATCACCTCTTAAGGGGTTTGGGCGATCTAAAATTATTACAGGAAGGTTCCATTCGCTTGCAACTTCTAAGATTTTAGTCATGGTTGAAATATATGTTGAAAACCGAACACCTGTATCCTGCAGATCGATTATGATAAGATCTAGTTCGCGAACAGACCAAGCCGGAGGTTTCATATTTCTACCGAAAACCTCAACAATTCGAGCATTATGATCAGGATCATATTTCTCACCGTCGCGCATTTTAAAACGCTTATCTTGCTGCGCAAAAAGTCCGTATTGCGGAGTAAATATCACATCAACACGCACCTTAGGGTGCTCTTTGAGCAAATCAAGAATGTGGTGACCCTTTCGATTTACAGCGGTTTTATTTGTAAATACACCAATAGATTTTTCATAAAGCGGCTTAAAGTCCATTTGCTCGATAACATCTAAGCCATAGAATGTAGATGGGTGAAAAGAGAGATCCGGAACAGGCATCACTACGCTATGATTGAATGACTGACCTAAAAGAATTGAGGAGAATAGCACAATGCTCTTAGTGAAATAATTTACGCAAACTCTCTTCATAAATTTCTTTAAAAATAAATTCATATTAATTTTGATAAAAAAACTCAGTTCTTCCGTTTATCCCTGTTGCAATTACATATGGAGTAGATTCTATTTCTTCAGCAATAGTTTCCATGGAAATTGAATTATAATCATTTGATCCAAAAATCAAAACCTCATCACCCTGACTGGGTACATCATCTTCAAAATTAACCATAAATTGGTCCATACATATTCTACCGGCAATCTTATAATTTTTTCCCTTGTAACCAACAAAACCATTTTTATACCACGGCCTTGGAATCCCATCAGCAAAGCCACATTGCACTACTCCAATATTTGATTCTTTTTCAGTTTTATACACACCACCGTAACTTATTTGAGTCCCTTTATCCACTCTTCTTACCTCAACTATTGGCGCTTTAAATTCCATGACAGGTTGAAGATCAATATCTTTCGGAACTTCATTTGAAGGGTAAGCTCCATAAATCAACATACCAACACGGATTAAATTAAAATCTTTTTGGTCAATATTTAGAACTGCGCCACTATTTGAAAAATGGATTGATTTAAATTGCAATCCAAATAATTCGGCTTTATTTAAGATATCTTTAAATTTTTCAACCTGCTTATAGGCAAATGAAAGGTCTCCTTCATCAGCTGTTGCAAAATGCGAATACAATCCCTCATATTTTAATTCATTATTTTTACTTAAAATTTTGAAAGCCTCGTCAGCTTCATCAATATTTAAGCCCAATCTTGTCATTCCAGTATCAAATTTCATATGAAACTTTGGAGATTTTTTGTTTTTCTTTGAAAATTCTTTAAGGTCAATTAAGTCTTTAATATTAGATATATTTAGTATCAGATTATGCTTAATAGCTAACTCTAAATAGGAGTTATTAAATTTACTAAAAATTAGTATATCAGAAGTAATTCCAGCATCTCTAAGTTGAATACCTTCCGAAATTGAAAATACAGCAAATGATTTACATCCGTGTTTTTCTAAAGCATTTGCACAGGCAATTCCTCCATGGCCGTACGCATTCGCTTTAACAACAATCATAAGATTGCTTCTAGAAAGCTTCTTTTTAATTTGATCGTAATTCTTTATCAGTCGATTTATATGAATCACGACACTAGGACCAATTGTTTTATCCATACTCTTTAACCAAATAACTCTTTAAATCTTCAAAATTATTAAAAATTTTTGAAGAACAAGCCATTATCCATCCGCTTAAGCTATTTAATGGTAATTTATTTACCAAATAAACTGGTTTGTTTGAATCATAAGCTATAGTTACTTCAGCGTGTGTTCCAGCTCCTTTAAGAACATTCAAATCCCATAAACAAATCAAATAATCTGCTTTTTCTTTTACAATTGAAATGTCATTTTTTACACATAGCTGAATGAAGCTCGCATATTTTTCTGGATTACCATCTTTCCAATGCCGGTAATTTTCAGCCTTATTTTCTTTGACTAGATTTGCAGATTCAATAACAGGGTCTATGGCTTCATGGTTGATAGTATTTTTAAGCCAAACGGTTATTTCATTTCTCCATGAAGCGCCTTCATCTTCAGCAAATTCCATTGCGCCAGATAAATAAGCCCTCATTGTTTTAATTTTCTTTTTAAAAATAAAGAGTTTATAAATATCCAGATCAGCGTTAAAACTAAAGAAATAGCAACCCATGTAAAGCTAAGTTCTGAGAAAAAAATAAAATATCTTAAATCATACAAAAGCATATTAAACGGATTGTTAAAAAAGACTATGTTCATTATTTCAGAATAAATCTGCTGTTCAAATAAGATATTAGAACTAACAAACAATAGCTGTAGAAAAATAAAAGATAGAAATAGAAATGTAAACCCTCTTTGAACAAAAATAGATAATGTGATTATAAAATTTCCAAACAAACTGAGATAAAATATTAAATAAAATAAAATGGAAAGGAACCCCAAAAAAGAGAAAGGTTCTGGCATAAAGATAAGTAGAACAAGGGTTGAAACAATGCTATATGACAAACACTCCACTAGGGAACTTGAAAGAATACCTAAAATAATTTTGAATTTACTATTAGGTGAAATTGATAATAATTTTAAAAACTGAAGATTGCTTTGAGGATTAAATAAATCTCGATACAGGATTGCTAGCATAGTTAAAGATCCAAAACTAAAAATAACGCCCGGAAGAAGCCATGATTCAATCGTAACACCATTAGGTGAAAAACTATAAATGTTTGTAATTACTGAGGACAAAAAAACATGAAAAGCGATTGGGGTAAGTATTATCATTGGCGCAGTTATAACTAAACGATTTTTTAAAAGCCAAAATCTTCTGATTATAAGTGCTTTAATCAATGAATTCCATCCTTTGCGTATTTAGCATCCATCAAGTCTTGTAGTCCAAGTTTTTTAATTCTTATATCTTTCATTATTGACGAAGAAGCGATGTTTAAAACCTCAAAAAAAACATTTCTTTCTCTTCCGTAAAAATGCAAACTTTGGCCAACTCTGGAGGGATTTTTTACATGGGGTATTTTTGATAGCTTTTTAAATAAATCATCATCTAGTTCATCAAATTCAATTTGAAACTGGTGAAATTCAAAAGTGCTACCTAGCAAGCGATCAAGACTACCATCCAATGCAATACGGCCGTTTTCTAAAACCAAAATTCTATCATGAGCGCTTTCAACCTCCTGTAGAGACTGGCTAACATACAAAATTGTTTTTTTTCCTTTCAACCTTAGCAATAAATCCCAAGTATGTCTATAAGATTCTGCATCCATAAATGCAGTTGGGTCATCCATAATTAAAATATCAGGATCATGTACTAGCGTTCTTACAATCATTCCCATTCGAATAATCCCTGGAGAAATATCCTTAACCATTTTTCCTAAATAAGGAACAATGTGTAAATCACGTGAAAATTGCACCATTCTTGTATTTATTGTTTCAAGACTTACCGAATGAAGAAGTCCAAAAAATCTTATATTCTGCTCGAGAGTAAGCCATGGGTCTAGATCGAGCTCATGAGGCATATAACCGATCTTTGAGGTTACATCTGATCGACGTTTTTTAGAGTCAACGCCATGAATAAAAACCTGTCCGTATTCTTGATACTCAGATGATGAAATAACTTTTAAAAGAAGAGATTTGCCTGCTTCATTGTCTCCAATGATAGCAACCAAAGAACCTCTTTCTATGCCAAAATTCAGCCCAGCGAGTATCGTTTTGTCGTTAACTAATTTTCCAACTTTTTTTAATGTTATACTTGCTTCCATTAATGAGCCTCGTACCAAGATTCACCGAATCCGCTATCAACATCAATTGGCACTGAAAGAGGAAGAGCTTTAATCATTTTATCTATTACCATATTTTCTAGATCTTTAAGTTCATTATTGGGAGCTTCAAAGACCAATTCATCGTGTATTTGAAGAACTAACTTGGAGTCCATATTATTTTCATTCATATAATTTGATATAGAAACCATTGCTATCTTAATCATCTCTGCGCTAGTTCCCTGTATAGGCATATTGATTGCCATCCTTTTAGCTGCTTGGCGATGTAAATGGTTGCTGCTATCTATATCCCAAACAGGACGCTTCCTACCAAGCAATGTTTTTACAAAACGATCTTTCTTAGCACTCTCCATAGTATTTTCAACATACCTTTGAATACCAGAATAAGTAGCAAAATACTTTTCAATCAACGCTTTTGCCTCTTTTTGAGGGATTCCTAGCTCCTGGCTCATTCTAAAAGGACCTGCTCCATATAGCAGTCCAAAGTTAACAATTTTTGCAGTTCTCCTCATAGAGGGTTGAACATCGTTAATGGAAACACTGTAAACATCTGCAGCTGTCCTTGAATGAACATCTTCACCATTTTTAAAAGCATTTACAAGGGATCTATCTTGGCTCAAATGGGCCATAATTCTTAATTCTATTTGTGAATAATCTGCAGAAAATATTACCCAATCTTTGTTATTTGATTTAAATGCTTTTCTGATTTCTCGGCCTTCTTCTGTCTTTATTGGAATATTTTGAAAATTTGGATTACTTGAAGACAGTCTTCCTGTTGCGGTAATTGTTTGATTAAATGTTGAGTGTATTCTGCCTGTAGATGGAATCATAAGTTCAGGCAGAGCATCAATATATGTATTTTTTAATTTATTTAGTTTTCTATACTCCAAAATTAATTCTGGAAGAATGTGCTGGTCCTTAAGTCTTTCCAAAACATCTTCAGCAGTGGATTTTTTTTTGATTTCGGGGAGGCCTATAACCTCAAATAGTATTTTTGCCAATTGCTGTGTTGAATTAACATTAAACTCAAAACCTGATTCTTTATAAATACGCTTAACTAGATTTTCTAGTTTTTCACCAATTTTAACTGACATAGATTTAAGCAAATTAGAGTCAATAAACATTCCATTAAATTCCATTTCAATCAATACTGGCAATAATGGAATTTCAACATCGTTAAAAAAATTTGATAGATTTTCTTCCTTTAGCTTATTTTCAAAAATATTGGTGAGTTGCAAAGCAATATCAGCATCTTCGGAGGCATAAAAAGATATTTTCTCTAAATTGACTTCAGCCATCGATATTTGATCTTTTCCTTTTCCAATCAAATCTTCAATTGGTAACATAGAATAATTTAAATATTCCAAGCTGAGAGCTTCTAATTTAAGACTTCTTATGTCTGGCTTTAGTAGGTGAGCAGCAATCATTGTGTCAAACATTATTCCTTCTACCTTCAACCCATGTCTTAACAAAATAAGTGCATCAAATTTTACGTTTTGACCTGTTTTTGGAATTGAAATATTTTCCATTACTGGTCGCATCAATTCAACCACTCTTTCAGCATAATCATCAAAAAGCGAGTCTTCCCTGCCTGGCCAATGTACGGGAATATAAACACCTGTATTTTCTTTATTAGAAAATGAAAAACCAACAATATCGCAACTCATTGGTTGAACCGATGTAGTCTCAATATCGAAAGAAAGCCACTCGCCTTCTTTTATTTTCATAAAAAAATCTTTGATTTCATCTTCACTAAAAAGGGCTTTATAATCTTTCTTGGGTACGTCTTTCTTTTTTTGAACTGCACCTGCGCTTCCTAATATTTGTTTTTGGAGTGATTCAAATTCAAGTTCTTGAAAAATATCAACTAGCGAACCCTTGTCAATGTCATTGGTTTTTAAAGTAGAAAAATCAATATCTATATCCATATTGGTGTCAATTGTAACCAATTCTTTACTTAAAAAGGCCTCGTTCCTCGCATTTTGTAAGCCTTCTCTAGCTCTTTTATTTCTTACCTCATCCGCATGATCCAAAGAAGCTTCAAGTGATCCGTATTCATTTATAAGCTTAACAGCTGTTTTTTCACCAACGCCTGGAACTCCTGGAACATTGTCTGATGAATCACCCATTAATCCCAACAGATCAATTATTTTCTCTGGAGGTACTCCCCATTTATCTATAACGCCATTACGATCATATATTTTTATATCTGCTTGTCTTCCAGATGGGCTATATAAAAATACTTTTTCGTTAACTAGCTGCATAAAATCTTTATCGCCACTTACGATAAATACATCTAAATCGTCTTTTGATGCCATTGTAGCAAGGGTTCCAATAATGTCATCAGCTTCAAAACCGGGTCGCTCAAGAGTTGGAATTCCCATAGCTTCTAAAATTTTCCATAAATATGGAAGCTGGCCTATCATTTCTTCTGGCATCTTTTCTCTGGTAGCTTTGTACTCAGGATATTTTTCATGCCTAAATGTTTTCTTGGATGTATCAAATGCAGCCACCATGAGATCTGGCTTGTCCTTATTAATTAGCTTCATTATTTGATTGATAAAACCAAAAAGTGCCGAGGTGTGCATGCCCTTACTATTAATTAATGGATTTCTAATTAAGGCAAAATGCGATCGATAAAGCATTGCATAGCCATCAATTAAGTATAAACTTTTATTTTCAATTTTATTTACTGGCATAACGTCATAAAGTTAAATGAAATTACTAATTATAAATCGGTAATAATTTACAAATGAAAATTAAAATCATATCCGTTGGAAAAGCTAAAAATAAGCATATAATTCATATGTCAAACGACTATAAAAATCGAATTAAGCACTATACAAAACTCGAAGAAGTTGTTCTTAAGAGCGGAACCAATCAATTTGAAAATGAAAAAATACTTGCTCACCTAAAAAATGACACGGGTCTTGTTTTCGCTTTAAGTGAAGATGGTTTGAGTTTTGGTTCAAATGATTTTGCAAAAATGATCTCTAGAGTTACCGATCAAATATCTTTTATTATTGGAGGGCCTGAGGGAATTGGCAGTGAAGTAAAGGAAAACTGCAATCAAGTCATTGCATTATCTTCAATGACTTTTACTCATGAAATGGCACAACTATTTTTACTAGAGCAGATTTATAGAGCTTTCACAATTCTACACAACAAAAAATATCATAAATAATATTATAATTTATACGATACATTTATAAATGTATTTCGCTCTGCTCCTGGCCAATAATAAGCGTTATATCCATTATAATCATAACTATATCCGTATGTTGAATATAGCTTATTGAATACGTTATTAATCTTTAATGAGACCTTGAATTTTCCCCGTGAAATATTCGTACCTAAATCAAAAACGCCAAAACTATTGATGTATCCATCTTCAGCATTAATATTATCAATATACATACCACCTATTTTTCTATAATGAGCAAATAATAGGAGGTTTTTAGAAAAATCATGGCTTAAGGATACATTCATCATACCTGATGGAGTGTTTGGTATGAAATTACCATTATTGAATACATTCATCTGAATAGCTCCATTTATTCCCAGGATTGTTTTGCTATCAATATATAGTTTTGATTCATACTCAAAACCGCTATGGGTAGTTGAGTCAGCTGAATAGTAAGAGTATTCACCTTCTTGCGAAAGATTGATATTTTTCAATTGCTCGTTAAGATACAACATTTTGTAGCCATTTATTTTTGCATAGCCGTTATTAAAAGTAAAATTCATTCCTAGTTCGAGATCGGTTATTACTTCATTTGCGGCCATAATCGGTGTGCTAAACATGTCATCTGCAGCTATTATTTGATTGTCTGCAGGTTCTTTTTGGGCTTTACCAGTATTAACGAACCAGCTGAGAGAGTCACTTATCTGCCAAACAAGTCCAATTCGAGGATTTAAAAAACTCCACTTTGCTGTTAATTGGTGCCCCGCAGCATGGCCAATTTTTTTCTGTTCAAGACCCCAATCAATATTTTGATTTTGTAAATCGATTGAAACTGCAAATGGCTGATTTGAGGGGGCCCAAATCAATCTAGTGAATGCTGTAAGAATATTTTTACTTCCGAAATATTGATAGTACCGATACCATTGATCGTTGAATCTTGCGCTAAGTGAGGGATCAGAAAATTGAGATGCCTCACCAAAGTGATCTCCAGAATAGAACCTTACTTCTCCTCCAACATCTAAACGGTAATCTTTGCTAGAAATAGTCACCATCGGAACAATTCCGTAATAATTGTTTTCAATCCATTTTCTTCTTAGTAAATCTGTACTCTTTGACTGCTCAAGCTGATCGCTCATAACATTTTCAATATCAAGATTATAAGAATAAAAATTCTGATCAGACTTAAAGACCTCGTAATAGCCGCTACCAACAACTAAATACGCTACATTTCGAAATGAAACTTTATCACTTATTTTAGCTGTAGAATTTACAGAATAAATTTGCTGTAAAAAATCATCGGTATAAGCCCTGTAGCCATCTCTTCGTTTTGTACGATCATTAATATCTGATTGCTTTTCACCGCTAAGAAATCCAGCAACTCCATCCCATGATAGTTGAGTATTTTCATAACCAACCAAAGCTCTAAATTGATTTTTTATTTTTGAACCTCTATGCTCTAAACCAAAAAACATACCTCTTTGTTCTGAGCCATGATATTTTCTATAACTATCTGAGCCAATGGATGAGGCTCTCATTACTAGGCTAATATTTTCACCAAAATCTTTTCCTGATTCATATTTTAGGCGTGTTTTTGATGTATTATAGCTACCAAGTCCTTGTGAAAATTCGATATTTCTGCTTTTACTTTGTATTTGAGTTCTCACATTTATTGAACCTCCAAATGAGGAGGATCCGTAAAGACTAGTGCCAATGCCTCTTTGAATTTGAATATCTTTTGTATCCGCTAAAAGGTCTCCATGGTCAACCCAGTATACTTGATGACTCTCATTGTCATTAAGCGGAACTCCATCTAACAGAACCGCAATACGACTTTGATCAAAACCGCGAATAGTCGCATAAGAATATCCGGTTCCATTGCCACTTTCACTATAAGCCCAAACTCCTGGTTCAGATGCTAATACCATTGGAATATCTTGAGCTGAATATTTTAAATTTATTTCTTGTTGCGTTAGAGTAGAAAAGGAAACGGGTGTAAGGCCGGAAATAGCTCTATAGGCGCTCACATTAACAGAGTTTCCGATTAGTGAAGATGGCTGAAGAAATATTTTCATATTTTCACTGATCTTAAGCTTTATTGATTGATATCCAATATGAGCAAAAGAAATCGAATCATCATTCTCAACATAGAAAGTAAATTTTCCATAATTATCTGTAGAAGTGCCAGTGTCTTTAGAGAAAACATTTACATCTGATATTGGAAGTTTAGATTGGCTATCAGTAACTAATCCGCTCACTTGAAAAGATTGAGCAGTTAAAAAAGTTAAATAAAAAAAGATAGTTAATAATTTGTTCATTGCTATGATTCCTACGCTGGCATTATCCAGATCAGGTACTCGGGTTTAATCTCAGCCGTTACAACCTGGTTATATAACAGCACCCCAGGACACTAAAAATTATACAGAAAAACTGTATTAACAAAAAAATTTCTATTCTTGTTTTATAAAAATCTATATCATAGTTTTTTAAAAATTTACAGGTCCAAAATGCCCAACAATCAAAACTCAGAAATCACAATTAAAGCCCTTTTTTTAGGAATCATTCTATCTATGGTTCTAGCTGGCGCTAATGCGTACCTTGGTCTTTTTGCGGGTATGACCGTATCAGCCTCAATCCCAGCAGCTGTAATTTCAATGGGAATTTTATCGCTATTTAAAAACTCCAATATTAAAGAAAATAATATTGTTCAAACTGCTGCATCAGCAGGTGAATCGTTAGCTGCGGGTGTTATTTTTACTATTCCCGCATTAGTGCTTTTAGGGTATTGGGATTCGTTTAATTATTTTGAAGTTGCTAAAATTGCTGCTATCGGTGGAATTATTGGAGTTTTATTTACAGTCCCTTTACGAAGAGCTTTGATAATAAATGCCAAATTAAAATATCCGGAGGGAATTGCAACTGCAGCAGTTTTGAGAGCAGGCGATAAAGCAAAAAAAGGTGAAACTTCAGAAGGCGGGGGTCTCGGTATAATAGCTGCTACAGGTTTGAGTGGTGGCTTAATGAAGCTCTTTCAGCAGGGCTTTGGAATGTGGCAAGCTGAAGCTGCAGGCGCACGCGCAATAGGTGGTTCAATTTTTGGAATTGGCAGTGATCTTTCTCCAGCTCTTATTTCTGTCGGATATATTGTTGGAAGAAATATAGGCATTTTAGTTTTTGCAGGCGGATTAATTTCTTGGGGATTTGCAATTCCAATATATTCTGCAGTTGTTGGTTTTGAAGGGGATCCATTAACTGCTGCTTTTGATATTTGGACAACCAAAATAAGATACCTTGGTGTTGGAGCTATGGTTGTTGGTGGAGTATGGTCATTGCTAAAGCTTTTAAAACCACTAAAAGAAGGCATAGAATCAAGTCTTGCGGCACTTAAAAAAGACGCATCCGATAAAGATATTCCTTTAGAAGAACAAGATATGCCTATAAATTACGTTGGAATAGCCCTAATTGCGCTTCTAGTGCCAGTTTTCTTGCTTTATGCTGATATAGTTAAATCAATACCGGTTGCGGCACTGTTGACCGTTATTATGATGGTATTTGGTTTTCTTTTTTCAGCAGTTGCAGCGTATATGGCTGGCGTAGTTGGATCATCAAATAATCCTATTTCTGGAGTAACCATTGCTACCATCCTATTTACTTCAATTTTATTATTAGCTCTTTTAGGTACAGGGTCTGGGGTTGGTGCTGCAAGCGCAATTATGGTTGGTGCTGTTGTGTGCTGCGCAGCTGCAATTGGTGGCGATAACCTTCAGGACTTAAAAGCAGGACAGCTTGTTGGAGCAACGCCGTGGAAACAGCAAATTATGCAAATAGTTGGGACATTATCCTCTGCAATAGTTCTAGGGTTAGTTTTGGATATCCTTCATACAGCATACACAATTGGATCGCCGACTCTATCAGCTCCTCAGGCAACATTGATGAAATCTGTAGCGGATGGTGTGTTCAATGGAAATTTACCATGGACATTTGTTTACGCTGGAGGCGTCATAGCTATTGCATTGATTTTAATCGATCTCAGGCAGGAGAAGATTGGATCAGATTTTCGTGTTCCTGTATTAGCTGTCGCTGTGGGTATCTATCTACCAATCACTCTAACGGTTCCAATATTTATTGGCGGGATGGTAAATCATTTAGGTAAAAAAGCTGGCGGCTCCGAAGAATCTGACAAAAAAGGACTGCTCATGTCCTCAGGATTTATTACGGGAGAGGCTTTAATGGGTATACTTGTTGCAGTTCCAATTTTCCTTTCAGGAAACAAAAACTGGTGGCCCCAGCTTGGTGAATTCAATCTTATTGGTATAGTACTATTTGTTGGAGTTATAGTTTGGCTATATAAAGCTGCATCAAAAAAGTAACAGGCTAGACTTACCTCCTTAAAGACTTTTTAGCTTTTTTAATGAGCTTGTTTGTCATTTTTTTTACAGAAGGGAAAACGCTTCCTAATAACATTAAACCTGGTAAGCCGAATATCCATCCCTGAAATATTGGTATTAGACCACCTATAAGCCCAATTATGAGCAATATCACTCCCAATACAACCCTAATTATTTTTGTAATTGAGCTCAATTTTTAATCACTGCTATTTTTTTAATGGTACTCGTATTATGTTTTTTATTAATTATTAAAACTAAATATACTCCGGAACTAACATAAACATCTTCGTCGCTTTTACCATTCCAAATAGCTTGATATTCATTTATTTCATCTTGACTCAATGTTTTAATTATATTTCCATTTAAAAGCATTATCTGTACGCTACTTTTTTGCGGTATTCCATCTATAACCATAGGGCGATTTGATGGAATTCTGTAAGGGCTAGGGAATATATCAATTTTACTAGTTTTTTTAATTTCCGACCTGAATGGTATTTTTAGTTTACTCACACCGAGATCAGTTGCTATGTAAGCTAGTCCATCTTCAGAATTAAATTTAATATCGTTTATTTTATTTGATAATAAATTTGAATTAGAACTATTAATACCACTGGGTGAAGGCCAATATTCACGATTTGAATCTAAAACAAACAATCCCCTGGAATTTGATGTAATCCATAAGTTTTCATTGGAATCAAAATAAATTTTTGATTCATGGTCAAATGGGATATTTTGAAAATAAGGTGTAATGCTTCCACTGTTTGAAATTGGGCCTGTTTCAGCTACAGGATTATCACTCTGCGCTCTTAATTTTTTATATATCAATCCATAATTAGTTATTATCCAAAGTGTATTATCACCTGAAACTGCATAATTTAATGCCCTTCTATTGACTCCCTCTATAACTGGAATACCTACCCATTCTTCATCTTGAGGATTTATAATATCTCCCGAATAATTATAGACGAGGAGTCCAGACTGTGAGGACATCCAAATTCTATTATAATTATCAACTACAATAGATTTGTTTCCATCAATTAAATTATTTTGAGGCGAATTTGCAGGAAAGTGCCGGGGTTGGTTATTTGAAAAAACGCTTAATGGGAACGTAGCATTATTTGATGAAGTTGCCCATAGGTTATTTTGCCTATCAAAAATCATGTCATCAAAACTATATCTTACTTGAAGTGAATCTTGACTGTTAAAAGGAAAGTATTTAGATATTATAGGCAATTGATAATTACTAATATCTAAAGATACAATTCCTGCAGTTTGAGAATTAATAAAACTTAAAAAAAGCAAATTTTCCTGAATTAAAGATTTTGATATTTCATTCCCAAGATCAAACGTCAATGTTGACAATTTAAATTTATTTGAAATTATTTTAGGTATACTAAGTGTTGTATAATTTTCCCATCCTTCAATCGCCAGACCGTCTCTATTCGCAATAACTATTTTATTATTATAAAACTCGATAATTTGCGGATTATTTAAAAACGGCTGATTATGAGCAAAATTTTCATATGTACCATAACTATACTTACTCAAACCAAAATTTGTTGCTATCCAAAAATGATCATCACCCCTAACTACAGCATTGATATATAGATTTTGATCGCTATAAACTTCTAGCATTTGTCCATCAAGAATATGAAAAATTGAAGTACTTGAGTAAGCATAAATTTTGTTTTCAGAAATTATTAAGCCTTTCAAGGATGATAGTTCAGAAACATCTTCAATAATTGTTACTATTGAGTCGCGTGTAAATTTTTTGACAGAGCTCATTGTTAATACATAAAAATCTTCATTTTCCCCCTCAATATCAATGATAGGTTCATTGATTCCTGAAAAAGGATTTTTCCATTTAGAAATATGCTCCTGAAACGGGTTCCCAGCAATTACGCCGTTAGAGGACAAAATGTATATATCATCATTTAGCAGAGAAATCTTTAAAATATTTTGTAAATCTACTCTTTGATAAAAATCTCTAAAATAGATTTTATTCTCAACGTATCTAAATTCAATTATACCCCACACATCATTAATTTTCGCAGCTGCATAAATAAAATTATTATAGTTAACAAAGCCTGCTATATTTTCAATATCGAGATCGAATTTATTGATTAAAATATCTTTTTTTGAGTCCCATATTTGAACACCTTTATCTGAACCAATCCAAAAATTGTATTTTTTATCTAAATGAATATGATGTAAATCTGCATAAGATAGTCCCTCATCTATTGAAATAGTTTCAGATGAGTTCGTTGTTATATTAAAATAAATCAGACCAGATTCTGAAACGCCAACTAATAAGCTATCTGTAAATACTATATTACTTACGTTAGTAAAAGATGAAATAGATTTAAAATCTCCAATTCGAGATTGGGAATTGCAAGCAGCAATTATAAAAAATAGGCTAATTAAGTATTTCACAACTTAAATGGAGCTGGCACAAAACAAACAATGAATATCAGAAAACATAAGTACCCAATAAACTTGTTACCCTTTGACAGTGGAGTATTAAAGTCATTAATTGGAGGGTGACCCGTTGATTGCATAAGAAAAAAAATTAACACTCCCCAAACCAACCAATTAAGAGAAATAAAACTTAACGGAATAAGCATAAGCAATGAAAATCTAGCTATATAATTCTGCTTTTTACCAAAAATTGCATAAGCGATATGTCCTCCGTCTAATTGTCCTATTGGAAGAAGGTTTAGCATGGTAACCAATAATCCTATCCAACCCGCAAAAGCTACTGGATGAAGTAAAACGTCTTGATTTTCAAGTAAATTAGGGTGTGTAATCCAAATCATTCCTTTCATCAGTAACGAATCTCCAAGTACTATTCCATTAAAACTAGGGGATTTATCAAACACATCGGATAATTTAAGTCCTACAAATAAAGAAGGGATAGCTACAACAAAACCGGCTATAGGGCCAGCAGCGCCAATTTGCAAAAGAGCGGATCTGCTAGTAATGACGGACTTTATTTTTATAAATGCTCCAAATGTTCCAATTAAAAATATAAAAGGAGGAGCTGGAATAAAGTACGGTAGTGTAGCATCAACATTATGCTTTTGGGCAAAATAATAATGACCAAATTCATGCGTTCCTAAAATAAATAAGAGTGTTAATGAAAATGGAATTCCTTCAAATATTGAGATGGGGTTAGTAATAATATTAGCCCCCTGCATTATTGCACCTGCAAGCAAAGTTGTAAGAATAGTTAAACAAAAAAGGACAATATGAGTCTGTGAAATATTGGAAATCTTAACGATCATTTTAATTTAAAAAAAATTGAAAATAAAAATTTATTTTTTATTACTATTGTACTTTTTTTGCTTATTCTTAAGGAGGTTATGCATTCCTTCTTCTTCCATGTTAATTGTAAGTTCATTAATCCAATATTTTGTCTGATCAATATACAGATCAATTGTTTTTTTTGATACCTGCTCAGCTTCCATATGAACAATTATAATTGCAGAAATAACAGGAACATATGTCATAAGGATATCGCTATAGAAACGATCCAATTGCCTAATTGTTTCTTTGTTGGTTAAATAATCTAGCCTGTCAGAATATAAAGTATCAGCAAAATTTTTATTCTTTGCCCAGGCCTTAAGATAATAATATAGTCTTCCATCTAGCAATCCGCTTATATAGGCGGATTTGATTTGATAAATAGATGTAGGACCCCCATTTGCTCTTTTTTCAATGTTATTCCAGTCTGTACCGTCCCACAATAATTTATTTTGTTTCTCAACGACTTGGGAAAACAAATTAACGGATAGCATTATAGATATAAAAATTTTCATCAATTAACAAACTTTGTTCTAGCGCTAATGGCATAATATAAATAATAAGCAGCATAAAAGTGTATTAAAGCTACAAATTCAGCAACAAGAATATACCACGGCCAAGGACCCATAAAGTCTAACAATGATCCAACCGGAGGTTTCCCCATTAACCAAAAGTAGTTTGCATCAAGAATAATGTTAGAAAATAAAGCAATAAATAAAAAAGCATTAAGACAGAAAAATGCATTCTTTAATCCAGAGATTGTTGGTTTCAAATCAAAAACCACAACATTGTATATTATAGAAATAACTAGCAAATGATGAGCTGCAAAGTATCTAAAATAATGGAAATGTGGAAAGTCATGGGTTATGTCTGGAGTAAAAATAGCCTGAAACATAGCTGACAAGCCCCAATAGTACATTACTTGAAAAGTAAAATTGTTTTTTTTATAGATTGCAAATGGAAGTATTAGATTGGCGAATCTGCACAAATGCAGAGGTAGATGAAGTTTTAGATCAAATGTGCCAGCAATAACTTCAAGAAGAACCCAAATTGGAAAGTTTATAAACACAAAAAAGGCTAATAAATAGTTTATTTTAACTTGAAATGATTTTGAAAAGTATTTTTTAGAATACCACGGTAGATAAAGGGCAGTAAAAAAAAATAAAATAATTGAGATCCAATGCGAAACTCCAAACAGATGGAACATTTCATAACTATTTAAATAATTGGCTATATGTTCACGCATTAAATGCTATTTCTTATTCCTTTTCTTTTTTGGTTTTTTAGACTCTTCAATCTTTTGTAGATGAAAAACTGCACCAACTATCATTATCATCGCTAAATAAAAATATTGATCAAAAGATTCTCCGTAAAAAAAACTATACGCAAAGGTTGCAATTGATGAAAATATCAAAACTAAGCTAAATGCTAGTCTTAATTTATTGATTAATTCATTTGACATTTATTTAGTCTTTGCTGGAGCTTTCTTTGCTGGAGCTTTCTTTGCTGGAGCTTTCTTTGCTGGGGCTTTCTTTGCTGGAGCTTTCTTTGCTGGAGCTTTCTTCGCTGGAGCTTTAACTGTTTGCTCTTTTTTGGATGAGCTTTTTGCTAAAGATTCCTTATTCAGCTCCTTCATTCTTTCCTTATTTTTTCTATGTTTTTTTGATACTAATTTTTGTTTTTTATTCATTTTATTCCTTTTAAAAAAAATTATAATTTTTGCGGGAACGCCTGGGAATTGAACCCAGCTCCTGATTTATCAGCAGGACAACGGTGTTGAAGACCGCGAGGGGCACCAGCCACCTAATCATTCCCATATTTCTATTAATATCTCTATTTTGGACTATTAATTATACGGAAATCTAATCCAAATTTAGATTTAAGACTTCTACCAATTTTATCTGCTTCGCTTTTGTTTTGATATCGAACAATTCTAACAGCATGAAGTCTCTTACCATTAGAATTAATTCTGTGAACTTCAGTTGGAAAACCGCCACTTTGAAGTTGTTTTTTTAATCGATTTGCATTTTCATATCTTCCAAAAGCCCCTACCTGCACTACCCAAGGCCTATAAACTTTCTTCTTTATTTTAGATTTTGCTCTTTTAGCTTTAACGGTTTTTATTTTTTCATTGATTAAATTTTTATCTATCCGAACTAGCCTTGCATCCTTTTTTGATCCTGATAAAGTTCCAAGGTTATATTTTTGATAGTCTAACTTTGGGTAAAGATTGCTCAAGAGGTTTATTGAAATTTTAGCTGAATCCTGTTCTCCAGTAGCTATATATGAATTTATCATTAAGTCTAACGCTCTTTGATGATGACCACCTTTTGGATATTCAAGTAAAGACTTTTTTAATTGCAAACTAGCTTGTGAATACAATCCTCGAGCAAATAAATATTCACCAATCTTCATTGAGGACATCGCAGCAAATTTTGATTC
>MDTB01025344.1_pt1 | contig 21642 bp, 16 predicted proteins | sample 811161 | NCBI WGS metagenome assembly MDTB01 (sample SAMN05326650, study PRJNA326480) | marine metagenome | isolation source: seawater | place: Mediterranean Sea | collected 2009 | reverse complement strand
CACGGTTGGTGGTACGGGTTGGGGTGCGGGTCAATGGAGCGGCACGACTGACGGAGCGTTAGCCACTCAACTTAATGAAGCCTTAGATGCAAGTGAAACTGGTGTTGATGTTGATGACGAAACAGGAATGAATACGGCAAATGATGTTATTTTAATAGACAACGAATTAATGTTAGTTTCTGCAACTGCTGATGATAACACTATAACAGTTACAAGGGCGTATGCTGGAACGGGAGCTAGTTCTAATGTAAATACTGCGAATCATGGTAGTAGTAATGCGGTAACAGACGCTGTTACACACGCAGACAATACGCTTGTGAGATTAGCAACGGGTAATACAGATTCTGCAAATGACTTTGTAGGATGGGGTCAAGCAGCATCAATCACGGCTCCTGGAGCAGAGATAAGAACATGGTCACATGATAATTTTGGTGAAGATTTAATTATAAATCCAAGAGATGGTGCTATATATTATTGGGATAAATCAACTGGTTTTAGTGTTCGTGCAAAAGAATTGAGCACCACCTCTCTTTATTCTGGTAAATCAAGCATACCTACGATAGCTAAACAAGTTCTGGTATCTGATCAAGATCGTCATGTTATTGCTTTTGGTTGTGATGGGTTTGGTACGTTATCTACATCGCCACGAGGAAACGAAGTACAAGATCCATTGCTCATACGTTTTAGTTCGCAAGAAAACCCAGTAGACTGGTTTCCGACTGCAACAAATACAGCTGGAGATTTAAGACTAGGGGGTGGATCTACTTTTGTTCAAGCTGTAGAAACAAAACAACAAATACTTGTATTTACAAATAAAACTTTACACTCTATGAAATTTATTGGACCGCCATTTACTTTTGGCCTGCAAGAATTGTCAAAAAACATTACGATTATGAGCCCAGCTTCTGCGGTGGCCGTTGAAGACGTTGTGTTTTGGATGGGCGTCGATACATTTTATGTATATGGTGGAGGTACACAACAACTACCATGCACTGTAAAAGATAAAGTGTTTTTAGATTTTAACTTTGATGAAAGAGATAAAGTCCATGTAGGCGTAAATTCAGAGTTTAGTGAAGTTATCTGGTTCTATCCAAAAGCAGGTAGTTCAACTGTTAATGCTTATGTTGTTTATAACTATGCTGAAAAAGTTTGGTATTATGGGACATTAAATAGAGACGCTTGGATAGATCGTGGTATCAGAACATTTCCAATCGCAACGGGTAATTCTCTTTTATACAATCACGAATTAACAAATGATGATGATGGTTCAGCTATGACTTCATTTATTGAGTCGGGACCAATTGATATAAGTGACGGAGATAAATTTGTATCCATAAAACAAATGTTACCAGATGTTACATTTAACGGATCAACTGGTTCAACCCCAACCGTTTCGTTTACTTTAAAAGCAAAAAATTCTTCTGGAGGTAATTTTCTTCAAACAGAATCAAAAGATACAACAAGAAGCACAACTACTCCAATAGAACAATTTACAGATAAAATAGATTATCGTGTACGAGGACGATCTTTTGCTATAAAAGTAGAATCAACTGGCACTGGGGTTAAATATAAATTAGGTACGCCTCGTGTTGATATGCGACCGGATGGGAGAAGATAATGCTAGTTAGTGGCATACCACAATATTTGCAAAATTTAAAAAACGAAAAAGTTGATTTAACAACAACAAATGCTACGGATTTATACACTGTACCAACAGATGCTGATTTTAATGCTTCGCTTATAAGTTCTTTACTTGTATCTAATGACTCTGGTAGTGCAGATACAATTACAGTAACTTTGGTCACAACAGCTCCAGCAACTTTTAGTTTGTTCAAAGTCACTGCTGTAGCAGCCAACACAACATTAGAATTGTTAACAAAAGACCTAATTTTAAATGAAGGTGAAATTATTAAAGTACAGGCAGCAACTGCGGATAGACTTCATGTTGTTGCAAGTATACAAGAATTTGCGAAGACAAGAATAACAACAAGTGCTATAAGTGGAATATAGACTTAACAAAAAAAATGAGGTAATATCTGTCTATGGATCTGGCAATTAAGGAAGAAAAAATACCATCTGGCGGTATAGCTGACTTTATTTACACGGATGAAGAGCTACAGACCTTAGAAAACCAAGAGGTTGAACAAGAGTTTGGTAAGGGCGGTATCGCACAATTTAAAGAGGTTAGTAAGAAAATAGCGACATACGGTCGTTATGGTGATGATACGGTGGCTCATGTCGAAACAGGCGAGCTTATCGTGCCACGGGCCTTAATAGAAAATAATCCAGAACTCAAAGAAAGTATTTTTTCTCATTTAAAAGAGTTAGGCGTTGAAGATCCAGAGAGATATGTCGTTGGAACAAAAAAAAACAGTATCAATCCTGATACAGGTTTACCTGAGTTCTTTCTTAAAAAGTTATTTAAAAGTGTGTCAAAAGGTATTAGTTCTATAGGTAAGGGTGTATCAAGGGCATTAAGTGGTGTTGGTAAAGCTCTTAAAAAAGTCGCTCCTATAGTTTTGCCTATGGTATTAGCAGCCACGCCTCTCGGGCCAATCTATGGTGCAGCTTTGGGTTCAGGTATATCAACTCTTATGCAAGGTGGTGATATAGGTGATGCTGTAAAAAGTGCAGCCTTAGCTGGTGGTGTAGGAGCCATATATAGTGGTGCAAGTAGTGCTATGGCTGGAAAAGGTTTTGGAGCAGGTATATCTGCGGATTTAGCTAGTCCCGGTGCAAGGTTTGATCAATTATCTTTGACCGACCCTTTTAAATCTTTTACGCCCACAGAAACACCTAGCCTTGTACAAAATCAAGTAAAATCTGACCTTATTGGTGTTGAGGATCAACTTATCCCAAAAGGCGTACCAAAACAGGTGCCTGAAGCTAGGGGAACTTTAGACACTGTAAGCGATTATATGTTTAGAGGTGGAAAAAGTCCTACAGAAATTGCTAGGGCTAAGTCATTAGCAAAAACAGATGCTATAAACAGTGTTTTAAAAGAATATAATCTTACTTCATTAAAAGACGCTCCTTTTGCTATACAACAGGAAGCTATTGCCGCAGGTAAAGCTGCTGCAAGTGGGGCGGGGCCTGGGTTTTTAACCAAATTTGGTCCAACAGCTGGTCTAGCTGGTCTTGGACTATATGCTGGCGGTGCGTTTGATGCACCTGAGCAAGAAAAACTTAACATACCTATTAGTGGTATGGAGTTATTTAAACAGAACCCTGACTTATATAAGGTTGCAAACATGACACCTAGACGAGCAACACGCAAAGATGAGACAGAAAAAGAAAGAGATTTTATCTACGAGCCTTACAAATTCAAAGATCCTAGCGTCTTTTATGCAAGACAAGGCGGATTAGCTGCCCTTGGATCAACTATAAACCAAAAGTTACAAGAACCTGCTGGTATGAAAGCACAAGAAATCCCAAATTTTCTAAAAGAAGTAGAGACAATGACAGAAACTAAATTTGGTATAGATATACCCAGTTTAGGCGAAAGACCTTCTGGGTTAGGTATGCCCCCCGGGAATGTAGGTATTCCGGCACCCGGCTTAGGTGGTGGGATGCTCGATCCACTTGGTAATAGACAAGACGTTTTAACTGATATAAAGGCTTTTGGTGCAGTGAACTCAAATGGTAGTGACGCTTATCCAAATACAGGTGTAGAACTTCAATATATGCAAATGGATCAAGGTGAAGGTATAGATCAATTTGGTAGACCTATGAGAGAAGTAGCTCCAGGTCCAGCAATGACGGACCAAGAGCGTTTAAATATGCTTAAGTCAGCCTTTGGACAAGGTGTATCCCAAAGTAGTGCAGGTGCTTTTGGTGGTGGGGGTGCTAGACAATCGGGGTTACAAAACTTTTTAACTGGGATTGGGGCTTTAGGTTTAGCTGATGGCGGTGATGTATTTCCAAGAAGAAATGGCGGTATAGGACCAAACGAAGGTACACCGGGCAAAGATAGCGTTAGAGCAATGCTTATGCCGGGTGAGTTTGTGATGACAACAGACGCCGTAAGAGGCTTAGGTAATGGAAATCTTAACACTGGCATAAAAAATATGTATAGTGTAATGAGTAAATTAGAGAAAAAAGGAAAGGCGATGGCATAATGGCTACAGAAGAAGTAATTCAAACCGTTAGGGAAAGTCCTGAAATAGAAGCCTACCGAATAGGTTTACTAGATTCAGCAAAAGATCTTGCTGATCAAGAAATAGATCTGCCTACACAAGATATAGCAGATATGACTGATTTGCAGCTTGCTGCTTTAGCTCAATCTGAAGAGGGTTTAGGAGCTTTTCTACCATATATTGATCAGGCAGGAGCTACACTAGCGGATGCAAGCACAACATTAGGCGGAGTAGAAGACGCTCTAAGAGCTGGTGCTGGTCCTGTAACAGATGAAATGTTGCAAAGGTATATGAACCCTTATCAACAGGCCATTCAAGATGAAATTAATCGCTCTTATGATATGCAGCTTAACCAAGCGAGGGCAGGTGCTGTAGGTTCTGGTGCTTTTGGTGGTTCAAGAGGTCAAATTGTAGGTTCTGAAGTAGATAGAAACAGAGCGAGTGCTTTGGCTAGATCACAGGCAGAAAATTTTATGCAAGCTCAGGCAGCAGCTGAAAGAGAGCTAGGCAGGCAAACAACTTTGGGTCAAGGCATTGCAGGCCTTGCAGGAGCCCAAGGTCAACTTGGATTAAGACAAGCTGCTTTAGGTGAGGCTGGACAGAATTTATTACAAAGAGATGTTGAAGGTGCTTTCAAGATGGGCGGCCTTGAGCAAGGTTACGATCAAGCAAAATTAGATGCTCAGTATAAAAGTGATTTAGCACAACTATATGAGCCATATCAAAGATTAGGGTTCTTGTCTGATATATATAGCAAGACTCCGACCTCCCAGTCTACTATCACTCAGTCAAGTACACCTAATGTATCACCATTTCAACAATATTTAGGTCTTGGTATCGCTGGATTATCAGCGGCAGCAGGAGCAAACAAAGCGGGGTTATTCGGATGATGAATAGAGCATTATTACAAAGACAAATGTTTCGCAATGGCGGAGCAGCTGGTATGAAAACTATTCCAGCAGACAACACTGGTTTGAAGGCGTTAGCTCAAGAACGACCAGATGTCGTAAGAAAAATGGGTTTCAAACCTATGCAAGGAGGTGGCATGGCTGGAATGCCTGCTCAACCTCAAGGACAAATTGATCCTAATATGTTAGCTGCTACTTTAGGAGACGTAGCACAGGACACAGGGGACTTGGAACAAGCACCAGACTTTCAATCCATGATGAACCAGTTTAGTGGTGAGGATAAATCAGAAGAAGAAAGAAGAGATGATTTGGCAAGTATAGTTGGACCAGATGACGCGGCTCAAACACCAGATAGTGTTTTGGCTCTTGTCACTCCAGTAGTTCAAATAAGCATGGCAGAAGAAGGCATTGCACCGATGGCTCGCGAGGCAATGGACACACCAGTTGAAGGCGATATGGCTGGCGGAATAATGAGCATGACGGGGGCTGGAAACGAACCACCCGAAAATTTTAGGTATGGCGGTGAGGTTCGCCGCCGTGGAGACGAGGACCCAGTTTTAAAATTTAGTAAGGGCATGGGAGTACCAGGAACGATTACTCCGATGACTGACTACAAACAAAAAGTTGGAGAGACTGCTGCTGCTTTGTTGCCAACCTTTCAACAGTTTTTACCGACTAAAGATCCTGAAACACAGAAAAGAAGACTGCAATCGGATATTTTGTTTGACATAGCTAATACTGCTTTGGCTTTTTCTGCTCCTATGAAAGGTGAAAGAAAAGGTTTAAGTCCTGCGGAAAGATTAGCTTTAGCCGCTCAAACAACACAATTACTACCAAAAATACAAGCAAGGACATCTAAATCAGCGGAAGACCTGAGCAAACAAGAGTTAGCTCAAAAGTCAGGGGCCTTACAAGCTGCGATAGGGCTTGAGCAAGCTAGGTTAAAACAGGTTGGATCTGAAAGAGGTCAATTAATTTCAGGTGCTTTTACTTTAGCAGATACAGCAAAAAAATTAGCTTTTAAAAAAGCAGAGGGAATAAGCTCTAGAGCCCATGAAGAACAGATGCAAAAAAATAAGTTTGCATTACAAACCACTTTGGACGCAATAAACAAAAAATTAGAGTTTGGATATGATACAAAGCTTGCGACTCAAAAAGGAGAAATTGAGACAGCTTTGAAAAAAGTACAAGAAGGTATTGATATTAATAAAATCAATATTCAACACGAAGATAATCTTGAAAAGATAAATTTAGAGATTACGGGTAGAAAAGATGTTGCAAATCTCAACAACATCGCTTCCTTAGAAAGGTTAAAACTTAATATTACATCGAGAGAAGGTATAGCTGAAGCTAACCGTGAAATGGATAAAGTAATAGCTAATGAAAATAACAATACACGCTTACTTATAAACAAAAACAACGTAAACCAACAAAATTTAAGACTACAGTTTGATAAAGTAAGAGAGGAAAACCTCGTTGCAGATAGAAATGTTAAAAATCAAATATCTATTTCTGAACTAGATCTTAAAAAAGTAACTGAGGCTCGTCAAACATTAGAAGGTTTGAGAGATTTTGAACTTAAAAAAGCTCAAGGTGAACGAGATGAAAAGAAACTTCAATTCATAGAAAAAGAATTAAATGAAGTAAAAATAGCCGAAACTCAAATTAAAAAGTTTTCAGCTGAAAATAGAGCTGAGAATGACAAAGAAGTTTTAGCGTTTAAGAGAGAGCAGTTAGCCAAGCTTGATCAATACAGAAGTAGATCACTTGATTTGAAAGAAGAATTAAATCAAATCACTAAAACTAACAATGTGATGAACCAAAAGTATAAGCAAATGGAAATTACACTTAAAAAACATCAAGCTCAGTTACAACTTTTTGGTAAAGGAGCTACTGGTGCAACTTTAAACATTATGTCAGATCCAAACCGTTATGAACCCTATAGAGACGGTAGAGATGATAATCAACTAGAACTTGCCATACAAAATTATGTAGCAAAGACCACTGGGCCAAAAGGAGAGACTATTGAAAAAGAATTACCTCCTTACATGAAAGAAATAATAGTGGATAGGGTAAAACAAGGCTTTAGAATACCTGATATTCCTTTATATAAATTAGGCTTGTCTCAAAAAGAAATAGATCAATATAAACCTGTTTCTGATGAAGTTGGTGAAAATGCACTGAACACAGTTATTGACGAGGGTGTTGATTTGACACAAGGCACTGGAGTAATGTCAACTGTTAACACTGCTTTAAGATGGGTGGCGGGTCAAATATCTGAGATAGGTGTAGGCACTGGCGATGTTCTTACACAGACTTCTCAAGCAAGAAAAATGTTAAACGCTCTTGCTAATGTAACGGAAGGTTTTTTAAGAGAGGCCGTATCAAACGATAGATTAGATAAAGAAACAATTGCTCTTGTAAGAAGAGATATTTTAAGACCTACGGGTACAATGACTGACGCGAACGCTTATTCTCAACTTAAACAAACACAACAGACGATTAGAGCAAAGCTAGATGAGAAAAGAATTGTAGTAAATAATCCGGGTCAGTACACTGAATCACAAGTAACAAAAGCAAGAGAAACTATAAACATGATGAAAGCTCTTATCAACAATTATGGCATTGCTATAAATAGTTACGAAAAGTTTGGTGGGTTTTCAGATAAAGGTTCTAATAGTGGTAGAGATGTTTTGAAAAACATTATTAAAAGAAGTGGTGGATAATGGCAGAAAATATTACCATAGCTAGCCCTGACGGTGCTATAAATTTTCCAGTAATAGAATTTACTAGTGACGAAGCTAATTTTTTTACAGAAGAATATGGTGGAGAAAGAGCCACCAGTTTTCTTGCAAAAGAAACTATAGACGAAATTAGTCAGAACCCAAAGCTAGGTAATCTTTTTACTTACGAAACATTAAAAGATGGTACTGCTCCTTTATTTGAATTAGATCCTGCGAACGCTGAAATAGATCCAAAAGATCGTGGTTTAACCGACGAGGACATTTTAAAAAAATTTACAAACCTTGAAGACTCAGGATTTTTTACAGGCTTTGGCAGAGAAATATTAAAGACGGCCCCAAGTGCAGCAGGTTTTGTTGGTGGAGCTAAAATTGGTGGCAAACTACAGCAGATGATTCCACCTCTTGGGCCAGTTGCAATCGGTGTGAAATTTGCAATACCTGTAACCACCGGTGTGCTTGGAGCCTTTGGTGCTTATGAGATGGGGGACGATGTTTCTGAGTTTGTATTAGGAGAAGAGGGTATAATTATACCTAGTCATAAAGCCTCCTATGAAGCAGGGAGAACAACAGCTGGCGGACTGGCATGGTTGCCTACACCTTTTATGATATCAAAAAATGTAAGTTTTGGTGCAGCTAACTACATTAAAAATTTAGATGAAATATTAAAAACAGGTCAACAACAAATAGGATTACAACGAAGTAAGCCTCCTATAACAACAAAACTTATATCTGGCGTTGAAACTTTATTAAATAAAACAGGAAAAGAGTTTAGAGATAAGCCAAAGCGAATGGGAGTTTTAGAAGGTTTAAGCGTAGGCGGTGCAACTACAGGTGCTTATTTTGCAGAAAATTTAGATCCAGGTGGTGTAGCAGCAAGAATAGGCTTTGAAATGACGGGTGCCATTGCCCCCCAACTTGCTTTTGGCACAGTCGTAAGAAACTTTGAAGATATATTAGGTAGTTTAAAAAAACCTTTTACAAAAGAAGGACGTAAAGATCTATTTGATAAATCCGGTGTAAGCGTTACTAAAAGAAGATTGCAAGCCGTAGGTCGAATTAAAAAAATATTAGAAGACAATGGTGATGACGTTGAAGCTTTAATAAAAGAGTTATCAGATGATTCAATCACAAATCAACTTTATGACGAGTCAGGACAGTTAATTAAACTCACTGCCGGTCAAAAATCAGGTAATCCTACTTTGATGGCGATTGAAGCAAGTTTAGCTTCATCTTCGCAAGGTTTAGGTAAAACAAGAAAAGAAAACCATATACTTGCAAACAAAGCACTTAGAAACTTGATTGGTGCTTTAGTTTTACAAGGAGACAAAAGCTCTCTCAAACAGGCTGCTTTAATTAGAAAATCTCAATTTGATGGATATTTAGCAGAAAAACTTGCATTGAGATCCGACCAAGTCATTGATGCTTTTAAAAAGCTTTCAGGCGATAATCCTGTAAATAATAAAAAACTATCTGAAAAATTATTTGAAATTACTGGATCTGGTTTACAACAAGCCAGAACAGAAGAATCAAGACTATACAAAAACATAGGTAACTTTGAAATCACATCATTTGTTGGGCCAGATGGTAATCCAGTTGATTCTCCTAATTTTATTTCATATTTAAAAAATAATTTACCGCAGACACAGGAAGCATTAAGTGAAACATTAAAAGATTTAGGTCCTCTTTATTCTTTTTATCAAAGAAAAGGTAAAGAATTAGGGTTACCTGAGTTTGTGGAAGAGGCTACAGATAGAGCTGGTAAAGCTGTAGACCTCAGTAAGTTTGACCAAAACATAGACAAAATATTGGAAAAGGGTGCATTAACAAAAGGTAATTCAGTTTTAAACGAAGTAAATAGAACATTAAGATATTTAAAATTACCAGAGATAGATGATGTCTCTAAATTAAAAGATGTTACGACTTTTAGTAGAGATGATCTTTTAAATATACAGGAATATTTTGTAGGTAAAACAAACTTCCCAAAAAGATATGGTACTACCAAAGATGAATTAGCCGTTAGAGCTTTTCAAAGAGACAAAAGAAACTATACTGCCGCTAAAAATGTTTTTAACAATTTACTTAAAAAAAGCGACGCAAGTCCCACAGCAACCGCTACTACAGAAGGGGGTGATTTACAACCTTTAACTGTAACAGAGATAAGAGATATGAGATCACTTGCTCTAGAAAAAGGAAGAGAACTCAAGGCAGCTGGTAAACCTAACGCTTCAAGAATTGCTTTTGGTTTTGCAGAGGCTTTATTAGACGATTTAAATAGTGCTCCTGAAGGAGTTAATGTAGCTTTCGACAATGCAAGAGCATTTTCCAAATCATTAAACGACGTATACACAAGAGCATTTGCTGGAAATATTTTAGCTAAATCAAAGTCAGGTGCCGAAAAATTAGCACCTGAGTTGTTACATACTAAGCTTTTTGTGGGTGGAGCTGATCCAACTTACTTTAGAGTACAACAAATACAAGACATTGGATTGTTCGCTAAAGAACAAGGCCTTGAAGGGGCTGACGATTTAATATCCACGGTTCACGGGACTTTAGATGGCATACTTAGAAACGCGAGAGCTGAAGCGTTTGATCCTGAAACAGGAACAATTAATATTAAAAAGCTTCAAGATTGGAATAGAAAAAATGCAGAGTTACTGGAACAATTTCCAAGTTTAAAAACTGATTTAGAGGATGCTGAAAAAGCTAATGTTCTTTTAAACAATTGGGTCAACAAAGAAAAAAACATACAAAAATCTATTAAACAACAAAAAACTTATAGAAATATTACAGGGGTAGAAAATCCAACCTTGGCTGTTATTGAAGCTGTTAACTCAAAGTTTCCAACTAAAGCTTTAAACTCCATGATTAAAGCCGCTAAAGATAATCCTGACGCATTAGGTGGTTTAAAAAGTGCCATACTTGAAGCTGCTTTGACTAAGGGCGGTGGAACAAGTGATACATTTAGTCCTAGAGCTGTGTATCAAAATCTATTCACAAAAATACCAAATGCTTTAGATAGACGAACTACGCTGATGAATGTCATGTTAAAAAACAAAGTCATAACAGAACCTGAAGCAAACAACTTTAAAAAATTATTAACTGAAATGGTCAAGTTAGAAGCAGCAGAGGGTATTGGTCAAATAGATGATGTCATTGAAAAAACAGGTGCGATTGTAGATTTTTATTTAAGAATTACAGGCTCTGCGATAGGTACAAAATTACAAAGCACTATATCAGGAGGGGCTGGACCAGGTGCCATAGTCGCAGCGGGAGCAGGTTCTAGAGCTTTAAGGAGTTTATTTAATTCAATACCTGAAAGTATGAAAACAGATGTTATGACTGAGGTCATGGAAAATCCTAGTCTTTTAGCTACATTACTTAGAAAAGCAACTACAGAGGAACAAAAGTTAAATATCGCAAGCAAGCTTAAAAAAATATTAGGTAAAGCTGGTTATTTAATACTTAGTCCAGTCGTTAAAAGACCTGTGGAAGCTGGTTTTAGAGCTACACCAGCAATTATTAGAGAGACGCAAGAAGAAGAGATCGATATGACTGATCCAGTCTTCGATGTTAAAGAACAGAGTTCTGTCCAGCCCAATCAACAGGGGTCTCCCACCACCCAGATTGGACAAGGACTAACTAGCGGTGTGAACAACCGCCTCGCGGCTAACGTGGGGACACCCCCACCAGCCGCGTCTATTGATAGAACAAAATTTGCATCATTGTTTCCTGACGATATAACATCAGGATTAATTAAAGCTCAACAGCCTGTAAGGTTTATGGAATATGGTGGTTTTGTTGATGCTGGTTTAGGGGGTGATGAGGATGATTATATATCAGATGCTTATTCCCAAAGTGATTTTAATCAATTTGATAGTCAAGACAATATAGATTTTGGAAATTATGCAGACGAAACAAGTGCTATGCAAGCTGCACAAGGAATAGTAGGTTTAGCGGGGCAAAATAGGTCTAACATTAGAAACTCTCAAAACTACGATCCTATTTATGCACAAGCCGTAAACATTACAAGAGGTGTATTACCCGGTAATCAAGTTATTGGATCTTACCCAATGGCAAGTAAATTTCAAGGACAACAAGATTTACAATTACCACCAAGCATGACACCAACGATCAGTGGTAAAGCAGGTAAATTTGGCCCACAATATTATTCTGGTATTGAACGTTTTTTGCAAGAAGATGCACCGGGTTTAGTTAAAGAAGGAATGAACATGGGTGTTATGGGTTTATTTAGCAAATTATTTGGACAAGTTGGTAATTTAATTTCACCAAAACAAGTTAAAAGATCGGATACACAATGAAACTTACAGAAAATTTTAGTTTAGCTGAACTGACAAAGTCTCAGACAGCTGAACGAAAAGGCATACCGAACACGCCTACAAAACTACAAGAACAATCCCTAAAACTTATTGCTGAGAAAATACTACAGCCCGTACGCGATAACTACGACATACCGTTCACACCAAGTTCAGGTTTTCGTAGTCCTGAGCTGTGTATAGCGGTAGGGTCATCTGCAAAAAGTCAGCATTGCTGCAAGGTTAGAGGCGAAGCTGCGGTGGACTTTGAGGTTCCAGGTGTATCTAATATGGATCTAGCTGTGTGGGTCAGTGAAAACCTAGACTTCGATCAGCTGATCTTAGAATGCTATACTGGTGGTAACACAGGATGGGTGCATTGCTCCATAGCTGAAACACCAAGAAAGCAACTGCTTACTTACGACAAGGCTAACGGCTACAGACAAGGCCTTATAGGTTAAGCAAGCCAGTTCTTTGTATCTTCTTTTAATACTTGGTCAGCAAGATTAATCTTATTACGCAACGCTTCGACGATCTTCTCATCTATAGTACCCGGTGATATAAGGTCTACATACGTCACAGACTTCTTCTGTCCTATCCTATGAGCTCTATCTTCAGACTGCAACCTACTCTCCAAGTCATAGCTGTTGCTGTAATACACAACTGTAGAGGCCTGATTAAGTGTGATACCATAACCACCAGTCTTAGGCTGACCTACAAAAAACCGTAGCGAACTATCAGGATCTTCAAACCTTTGTACAATATCTTGTCTGTCATCTTGTTTAGTCTCACCATAGTATGTAGCTACACTATCTTTACCGTATACCTCAGACAGTCTTCTCCTGATCTCAGCTATACCGTAGACATAGTTACACCATATAATAACCTTACCGCTTGTCTCCTCGATAATGTTCATTAGCTCATCTAATCTACGGTTGTCTAATATTTCTAGACGGCCCTCGTCACTTTCAAGATAACCACAGCATATCTGCTGTAATCTCATCAGCTGTGTTAGAATACTCGCTGTCGTAGCAAGCTCGCCCTTAGACAATCTAGCTAGTGCGAATCGCCGCATTTCCTCATAAACTTTGGCTTGTTGTGCTGTAAGTTCTACGTTTCTTCTTATGTATATTTTATCAGGTAAGTCCAAACAATCCTTCTTAAGTGTACGAGCTGAAAAGCTGACAAGCTTGGCATTAAGCTCATCTAATCGTCTATATCCTACTATATCATTGAAGCTACGACCACCAAATGTTTTACGCTGTATGATGGCATATCTGTTTTGAAATGTGAAATAAGAGGACTGACCTAAGGCTTGCGGATCAAGGAACTGACACTGAGAGAACAAATCCATAGGTGACTTAGTCACAGGCGATCCTGTCAATATACGTTTGTATTTAGCAAACTTACCCAGCTCCACTAGGTTCTTGGTACGCATGGCTTTTCTATTCTTAACAGTCGTGCTCTCATCAATAACCATAATGTTGTCAGGGTTTTGCTTCAGAAAAAAGTACGCAGCTTTTTTACCACGCAAGGTGCTAAAGGCTTCTACGTTTATAATAAAAAACTTTACTCCAGCCATGATTTCAAACACAACTTTGTTCATATCATCTTGGAAAGCTTTGGACTTGGACGGTTGCCAACGGACCACGAATCGTTCAAATTCATCAGGTAAATGGTTTGGTATCTCCTGTTTGACCCAGTTATCATACACGCCTTTCGGTGCAACGATCATAGCTGCATCGATCTCGCCTTCTAATTTTAACTTACCAATTGTGTCAATTATTACTTTTGATTTACCTAGTCCCATCTCCATAAACAGGGCGTAGTACTTACGTTTCCAACTTAGATCTAATATTTCTTCCTGATGTTGAAATGGTTTTGTTTTAAATAAATATGGCATTTTATGATAACTCCCTTGACAATATATTATATAACGCATATCTTCTTATATGCAAGTCAATAATAACGACTTTTAATCACGAACAACGGAGAATTGAACATGAGTGATTTATTAAGACAGGTAGAAGCTGACGCTACTAGTGCAGATTCTATCAGTGATGTTAGCACAGATAAGCTGAAAAGCGTAGCTGACATTGCACATAAGATAGCCTTGAAAGAAGACGAGGTTTCACAGCTTGAAGATAAGCTCAAGGCTGCGAAAAAAGAACTTCTTGCCTTAACTGATGAAGATATGCCTTTGTTGATGGAAGAGATCAACTTAGAAAGTTTCACTTTATCAGATGGCTCTAAGGTCGAGATTGTACCTACCTATGGTGGGTCAATTAAAGTAGCTGATCGCCCACAAGCACATGATTGGCTGCGAGGCAATGGCTTTGGTGATTTAATTAAATCATCTGTAGCGGCTGAGTTCGGTATGGGTGAAGACAACATCGCCAAAGATTTCTATGAAGCTGCTTTGTCACGAGGATTTACTGTCGATAAGAAAGAAATCGTACACAGCAGTACACTTAAATCTTGGATAAGAGAACAAACTGAAGCCGGTCAAGAGATACCGCCAGTATTTGGTGCGTGGACAGGCCGTAGAGCTAAAATTATGAAAGGAAAGTAAATGGCAGAATCAGTAGTAAAAAAAGAGCAACAGCAAGTTGCGACACTAGATTTCAGTATGGTCGAAGCCGACTCAGGTCTAGGTAATAGAGAAGTCGATCAAGAGACTTTAAGTATTCCGTTTTTGAAAACGAATTTATCAAAGCAGATACTTGAAGCTAATCGTGGATCTGTATCAGGAGATATGTACAATACAGTCACTGGTGAGATTTACGATAGAGAGAAAGGCGTCTTAGTTTTACCTTGTGTATTTCAAAGACGTTTTATTCAATGGTCTCCTCTTGGTGATGAGCAGAGTGCACCAATAGCTATATATTCTACGAAAGAAGAATGTCCAGCTACAGAGAGATCTAAGGAGGATAATAAAGAATATCTTACCGATGGGTCAGGTCACTACATCGAAGACACTCATCAGCATTACTGTTTAATTATTAAGACTGATCAAAACGGTAAGCCGACTGGAGCTACAGATGCTGTCATGATTGCTATGAAGAGCACTTCTCTTAAAGCGAGTCGTAAATGGAATAGCATAATATCTACAAGACGTAAGCAGAAAGCTGACGGATCTATGTTTATACCACCGAGGTTTCTATATACTTATAGTCTTGGTACTTACATGGAGAGTGGTCGTAAGGGTGACTACTTTGTTTGGGACATGAAGTTGAAAGAAGAGCTAACTAATATAAACCTTTATAATGAGGCAAAGGCTTTTGCTTTATCTGTTGAGCAGAATAATGTTGATGTGAAATATGAGCAAGATGAATCTCAAGCAGAAGCACCAAAGCCTGCAACACCGCCGAAAGCTGAAAGCAAAGGCGGTCAAGGAAATATGCCATTCTAATGTGGGAGACTTTTAGTTCAATATTTGACGGACTAGAAGAGGCGTTTGGCACTTATAAGATAGATAAAACCCAAACCAATGGTAAGAAGTCCGGTAGAGCGGCTCTCGTTAGGGAGCCACGGACCAAGGATCATTGGGTGGGTCATCTGTCAGGTAAAGGGGACTCTCTAGGTATCATACCAATCAATGCACAATCACAGTGTAAGTGGGGTTGTATTGATATTGATACCTATCCTCTTGACCATAAAGTTCTTGTCGAGAAGATAAGAAAAGTAAAACTACCACTGGTTGTATGTCGTTCCAAAAGTGGTGGGGCACACTGCTTTCTATTTAGCGAAGACTGGGTAGAAGCAAAAGATATGCAACAAACCTTACAACATATATCAGCTGCTCTTGGCTACGGTCAAAGCGAGATATTTCCAAAACAGATTAAATTACATTTAGATCGTGGCGATGTAGGTAATTTTTTAAACTTACCGTATTATGACGCAGAAAATGGCCTTAGGTACGCGATAAAGGATGATGGCACCTCTGCTACCTTAGAAGAGTTTATCGCCCTGTACGATCAATATAAGCTCAATAACGAGCAGATACTAGCATTACAAGTAGAAGATATAAAAGATACACCAATCAAAGATGGACCACCATGCTTACAGACTTTATGTGAAAGTAAAATCAGTGAGGGTGGACGTAACAACGGACTGTTTAACCTTGCTGTTTATTTACGCAAGGCATTTCCTGACAGCTGGGAGACAGAGATACTAACCTACAACATGACCTACCTTGATCCACCATTACCATTAAGTGAGGTCAACCTTGTTGCCAACCAAGCCAAGAAGAAAGATTACGCTTACAAATGCACAGACAGTCCAATCAATGCACATTGTAATAAAGAGCTGTGTAGAACGCGACTGCATGGCGTAGGATCGGCCGTACAAGGGGCAACAGTCGCTAATTTAAGAAAATATAACTCAACACCGCCTGTTTGGTTTTTGGACGTCTCAGGCGAGCCTTTGGAGCTAGACACTGAAGCATTACTATCACAGCCCACCTTTCAGAAAGCTTGCATGGAACAGCTTAACTTCATGCCACGCTCTGTACGAAAAGAAACTTGGGAAGCACGGATCAGTGCTCTGCTCAATGAGATGAAAGAAAATGATGCAGCTATTATAGAAGTAGCTGAAGACGCAAGCACAAGCGGACAGTTCTACGATTACTTAGAAGAGTTTTGCAGACACTTACAGCAAGCTCAGGAAAGAGAAGAGATATTGTTAAGACGGCCTTGGACCGATGAAGAGGCTAAATTAACTTACTTTCGACTAAGAGACTTTGAAAACTTTCTCAAAAAGAATAAGTTTTTTGAGTACAAGTCGCACAAGATTGCCCAACGCTTACGGGATATTAACGGGTCCAGTACGGTTATGAAAATCAGTAACCGATCCGTACGCGTTTGGGCAATACCCGCATACCGTAACACGGATCACGAGTTTAATACACCAAATTTACAAACAGAAAAGGAGCCTTTTTAATGCAAGACGATGAAAGAATGGTGAAAGCCGATGGACTAGAAGATGCAATCATAGGCACAGGTAGTCGCATCAATATGCCTGATGTACTGGTTTACAGCTACAACAAAGCCGTAAAGATTTTCATGGAACGAGACGGTATGACACATGAAGAAGCCATAGAGTGGATGGAGTTCAATGTCGTGGGTGCTTGGGTAGGAGAAACCACACCAATCTTTGTCAATGAGATACCATCTGATCAAGAGGTTGATGAGTTTTTGAAAGACCTTGGCTTTGAGCCACCTATTAGTCCTAGTAATGACAACTAATGTTTCGTATATTCGGGCCCCCAGGAACAGGCAAGACAACAACACTGCTCAATATGGTAGACAATCATCTTAGTCAGGGCGTACATCCGAACCACATTGCCTTTCTTGCGTTCACAAAGAAAGCAGCCAATGAGGCTAAAGAAAGAGCTGCTATTAGATTTAAACTAGATCCTGAAAAAGATTTGTTTTTCTTCAGGACTTTACACAGCCTTGCACTTAATCTGTCAGAAATAAGACCTGAGCAAGTCTTGTCACGAGAACATTTCCTTGAGCTAGGGCAGAAGATAGGTATATCCTTTGGACGTATCAGCGGTATGGACGAAGATATAATTGATAAACAGAATACCGATCATCCCATATTAAACATTATCAATCTAGCACGTCTACGCAAAGTCTCACTGCGAGAACAATACAATGACTCATATATAGAAGAGGACTGGAACACAGTAAACTACGTCCACAAATGCTACATAGAATACAAAAAACAACGTAACCTTTATGACTTCACAGATATGCTTGAGATGTTTGTTAAAGACTATGACCGCATCTGTCCAACCTTTGAGATTACATTTCTTGATGAAGCACAGGACTTATCGCCTCTACAGTGGGACATTGCCCACGCCTTGGATAAGAAAAGCAAAGCTATGTATGCAGCTGGAGATGATGACCAAGCTATCTACAGGTGGGCGGGAGCTGACGTCGATCAGTTTATTAACTTAGACGGAACTTCTGAAACACTAGACCAGTCATTCAGAGTACCAAGACAGATACACAAGGTCGCTGAATCTATTGTCGATAGAATAAAGCACAGGTATCCCAAACGCTATCAGCCCAAAGAAGAAGAGGGAACAGTCAAGCACATGGCACGACTTGATGACATTGATCTCACAGAAGGCCAATGGCTGATCCTAGCTCAAGCGGGTTACATCTTAAACCCAGTCGTAGAAACGCTCAAGTCTATGGGTCTGCTCTTCTCACATAAAGGCCACCGTTCTATATCTGCGAAGATATCTTCAGCTGTTAATGGATGGGAACAACTGCGTAAGGGCAAACAGATTACACTCGATACAGCAAGAGACGTCTACAGCTTCCTGTCCAGTGGCACACGGGTCAAGCGAGGTTTTAAAAAATTAAGTGGCATAGATGATCAGGATTTGCTAGACATGGCAACATTACAGAACAGTCACGGACTTGTTGTAGGGGATGAACTTATATGGCACAAGGCACTCGATAGATTGCCTGAAGAGTCAAGAGTATATATTACAGCCCTGTTACGCAGAGGTGAGAAGTTTAATGGCGAGCCTCGCATTACAGTGTCCACGATACACGGGTCCAAGGGTGGTGAGTCTGAAAATGTTGTGATATTCACCGACTTATCGCCCGCGGCTGACGATGCCATGCGGACTGGTAACGATGACGTACACCGCGTATTCTACGTAGCCGTTACACGGGCCAAGCAAAATCTTTACATCATTGAGCCTGATGACAACAACAGGAGCTATCACATATGAAAATTAATTATAACAGGTTTTATTACAATCCATTACCTGATGAAGTTTGTATACAGGTCAGCCCCATTCATGGTCACGGCATTTATGCTACACAAGATATTAAGAAAGGCACAGACCTTGGTTCTACACATATCAAGGTGCCGATGATCCTGACTTACATTAGAACTCCGCTTGGTGGTTTTATAAACCATGCCGATCAAGCCAACTGTTATCTAGAATGCACACAAGACTGGGACGATTATCTTGTCTATAATATAATTACAAAGAGACCGATTAAAAAAGATGAGGAGCTGACGTTAAATTATGAAGTATGATGACCATAAACCGTACAGAGAAATGATACGAGACAAGTACAAAGAGGTAGGAGACATGATACGAAAACAAGATGAAACGGTAAACCATCCACCACACTACAAGCAGAATACTGTTGAAGCCATCCATGTCATACAAGCTGGGTTGGGTGCGGGGTTTGCAGATTATCTAAAAGGTAATATAATGAAATATCTTATACGTTATAAACATAAAAATGGCGTAGAGGATTTAAAGAAAGCTCAGTGGTACTTGGCTAAATTAATAGAGGTAGAGAGTAATGTTTAAAGCAATGGCTCTTATATGTGCTGTTTGGATTTCAAATGGACAAGCTAAACAAGCGTGTTTCACACATATGTTTGAATGGGAATTTGAAACAAAACAAGAGTGTCAGATGAGACTGATCTACTATCGGGCAAAGGAATTACCACATTATCACAACATTGTATTAGGCGAATGTATTAAAGTTAACAAACTATAGGACTATTATGACACTACAAATGGCAATGTTTACACCGAAGAGCGAGTGGATACCACCTGAACATCTCCCTGATCTGTCTTCAGCCAAGACGATCGCAATCGATGTCGAGACCAAAGATCCCGAAATTAAAAGTAGCGGCCCCGGTTGGCCCACAGGTAATGGACAAATTGTTGGCTACGCCGTAGCTGTCGATGGCTTTAAATGTTATGTGCCCATCAAACATCTTGGTGGCGGTAACCTTGATGAACGGATTGTTAATAATTGGATGAAGAAGGTCTGCGAAAGCCCCGCTGATAAAATCATGCATAACGCACAATACGATGCGGGTTGGCTACGACGCACAGGTTTTAAAATCAATGGCCGTATCATTGATACTATGGTTATTGCATCACTTCTCGATGAGAACAGGTTTAGCTACAGCCTCAACGCACTGGCCTACGACTATATATCAAAGACCAAGTCAGAAAAAGGATTGACTGAAGCAGCACAAGAGTTTGGTGTTGATCCAAAAGCAGAGCTGTGGAAGCTACCATCGATGTATGTTGGCCCCTATGCAGAGACCGACGCCGAGGTTACCTTAGAACTTTGGAATTGTTTCAAGGCTCTTATACAAAAAGAAGACCTACAATCTATCGTTGATCTTGAGCTGGGCGTCCTACCTGTCCTTATCGACATGACATGGAAAGGTGTTCGTATCGATACAAACCGTGTAGAGCGTACAAGAGACTATCTGCTCAAAGAAGAAAAGAAAGTTTATTCACGGATCAAGGATCTTACCGATCAAAACGTAGAGATATGGGCAGCCGCTTCGCTTGCTAAGGCCTTTGATAGCGTCAGCCTACCGTACCCAAAGACCGATAAAGGTGCTCCAAGCTTCACGAAAGCGTTCCTTGCAGAGCATACACACGAATTACCAAAGCTGATCCTCAGATGCCGTGAGCTCAACAAGACGCACGGTACGTTTATCAGCACTATTATGAAGTACACCACGCCTCAAGGACGTATACATGGACATATTAATCAGATTAGATCAGATGATGGCGGTACAGTTTCAGGTCGAATTAGCATGAACCATCCTAACCTACAGCAGATACCGGCCCGCGATCCACAGCTGGGACCAATGATACGTTCGCTTTTTTTACCTGAAGAGGGAGCCAAGTGGGGTAGTTTAGATTATTCGCAACAGGAACCACGGATCTTGGTTCATTATGCTCATGCTTTCGCCCGATCGCAGAATCAAGACATGAAAGGCGTCAATGAGTTTGTAGACGGTTACATTAATGATCCCAACATGGATTTCCATACGATGGTCGCTGAAATGGCAAAGATACCACGAAAGCAAGCTAAAACGATTAACTTAGGTTTGATCTATGGTATGGGCGTAAATAAGCTGTCAGATCAACTCGATATACCTGTAGATGAAGCTAAAGGTTTAATACAACAATACCATGACAAAGTCCCGTTCGTAAAATTTTTGATGAACGGCGTCATGAATAAACTAAACAATCGCACCAGTTCAGGTTCGATTCGCTCTATACTAGGGCGTAAGTGCAGATTTGATCTGTGGGAACCTGATACTTTTGCTCTAAACAAGGCTCTGCCTTATAAAGAAGCGGTCAATGAATATGGGCCAACGACAAGATTAAAGCGAGCTTATACTTACAAAGCACTTAATAGACTTATACAAGCGTCCGCAGCTGACATGACAAAACAAGCTATGGTAAATATTTATTCTGAGGGAATTATTCCGCTAATTCAAATACATGACGAGATAGCTGTATCATTTACTTCAACTGACGAGACAAAAAAGGTTGCATCTATCATGGAAGACGCGGTAAAATTAAATGTCCCTAGTAAGGTCGATGTGGAAGTAGGGCCTTCTTGGGGCGAATGTGAGTGAAATCGCATAACAATCCTCCAAAAGTAAAGGCCCAGTGTAAAAGCTGGGCCTTAGTAACATTGATCTTTATAAACTACCAAATAAAATAGTTAAT
>MDTB01196630.1_pt1 | contig 21644 bp, 21 predicted proteins | sample 811161 | NCBI WGS metagenome assembly MDTB01 (sample SAMN05326650, study PRJNA326480) | marine metagenome | isolation source: seawater | place: Mediterranean Sea | collected 2009 | reverse complement strand
GATCAATTTCTATATAAAAATATTAAACTTCATAAAAAAAAAATATTTGATAAAAATAAAATTGCTTTCTTAATTAATGTTACCTTTCCAAGAAAAAATTCAAGAGCTAATACGTTTATTATTCTTGATAAAAAAGATTTTTAATATTCTGGGAAATTATTTTTTTTCTATAAAAAAGTTATCTATTACAAGACAATCAATTTTCGTACTTTTGAAAGTTTTTAATGCATCCAATTGTGTCTCTATAATAGGTTGGCCTTTAACATTAAAAGATGTGTTTATAATAACTGGGATATTTGTTTGTTTATAAAACTCCTCTAGTAAAGAGTTTATAAATTGGTTTTGTTTTTTATTTACTGTTTGAACTCTGGCACCACCATCTACATGAATTGCAGCTGGTATTAGCTTTTTGTATTTGGCTTTAGATTGAAAGGTTTTTGTCATATTTCTGCAATTCTCTTTTAAATCGAAAAATTTTTTTGAAAATCTCTCCAAAATTATTGGCGCAAAAGGTCTGAAACCTTCCCTAAATTTAACATTTTTATTCATGTGATCTTTCATGCTATATGGAAAAGGTTTAGAAATTATACTTCTGTTTCCAAGTGCTCTAGGGCCAAATTCTGATCTTCCTTGGAAGATACCAATAATTTTTCTATTTATTAATTGATTTGTAATTTTTTTATGATTTTTAAATTTAGAAATTTTAAATTTATTTTTAGATAATATTTTTTGTATTTCCCTTTTATTTATTTTTTTATAAGCTGGACCAAGATAAGGATTATCTTCAATTTTAACAAATAATCCAATTTCTTTTTTAATTGATAATATTACTGCACCTATTGCCACACCGTTATCACCAGGTGCACTAGGAACATGAATTTTTTTAATTTTTTTGTTTTTATAGATTTTACCATTTGAAACACAATTTAATGCCAAACCCCCAGATAAAATAAGATTGGATAATTTATATTTATTATTTAAATATTTAGCTAACCCATAAATAATTTCCTCAATTCTTCTTTGAAAACCTGCGGCAATGTTTTGATGATGTTTGGAAATATCTTCACCAAATTTTCTTTTTTTGCCAAATAATTTAAAAAACTTATCAGTAAAAAAACCTCTTTTTTCTAGTCCTAATAAAAAGAAATTTTCATTTATTATTATGTTTCCATTTATTAACTTAATATTCTTTTTAAAAAAATCATGATAAGTAAATTTTAATTTTTTTACTTTAGATTTATAATCTCCATGAGCCGCTAACCCCATTACAATACCTTCGTCGCATAATCTTTTAAATCCTAAGAAATCTGTAATACCAGCATATAGCAAACCAAGAGAGTGTTTTATTGGGTAATTAATACAATCAGTTATTCGTTTGGTATTTATTGACCCAATTTTTCCTGAATTATCTTCGCCGTATCCATCTAGTGAGATATAAAGTGCTTCTTTAAATTTAGAGGTTGAGAATGCGTAAGCGGTATGGCAATCATAATGGTTAAAGTACTCTACTTTACCTTTGAAACCTATTTTTTTTAAATTTTCATCAATACTTAGCACCCTTATCATTTCATCTCTTTTATCCTCCAAAAATTTTGAATTATTATTTGCAACGATATTTCTTAAATATCTTTCTTTAATTATAAATGGGATGTCCCACCCAACACATATTACATCTATGTTATCAATATGAATTTTTTCAAATTCAATACATTTTTGAATTGCTTTAAAAGGAAAATTTTTTGTATGCTTTTTATAAGATAGTCTCTCCTCTTCAATAGCAACTAACAGTTTATTATTTTTAAAAAGACAACATGCAGTATCGTGGCTAAATATATTTAATCCAATCCTATAAGATATTTTATTATTTTTCATTAAGGTTTTAATAATTATATTTTATAAATTGAGAGTTTATTACTATATTTAGAAATTTTTTTAAATAGATTAGTCCTCATTTTTACTTTTAATGGTAATTTAATATTTTTAATGTCCTTTAAATTAATTTTTCTAAATTTTTTAGTGTTTGAATATTTGTTGATTAATTCAAATCTAGAACCAAAAAAATCTCCAGGTAAATTAAACGCACCTCTTAATTTTTTTAGGTTGTTTAAAATAATTCTGAATATATTAGTTAAAATTGAAATTTCTAAAAAATACATTTTTTGATCAACTAAAATATTCCGATTTCTAATTTTGGAATTTTTTTTTGACAGGTTAAATATATCTTTATTTTTTTTACAATAAATTTTTGGAAGCCTTAATATCAAATAATTTTTATAATTTTTTTTTAAATAATTTTCAAAATATTTTTTTTGTTTTCCGTAATTATTACAAGGTTTAGTTATAGAATTATCGTTATAAAAATTTTTCTTTCCACAAAAAACATAGTCAGAAGATAAATAAATAATTTTTGGTTTATTTTTAATTTTTTTGATAAAATTATGAATAAGTTTTTTATTTAATTCTTTATATTTTTTTGGGTATTTTTCACATTCTATTACGTTTGTAATTCCACTAAAAATAACAATAGCATCATCGCTACTAATTTTTTTAATCCATTTTTCAGAGCTATTATTGTTTCTAAAAATCTTTGTTTGAATATGAAAATTCTTTTTGGATGAAACCAATTTAATATTGAAACTTTTTTTTAATTTTATAAAAAAAATTTTTGATAATTGGCTATTTGCTCCAAAAAAATATACTATCATTTTTATGAAACTAATTTCTCAATTATTTTGATATCGTTCAAACATGATTTTGCCTCTGATTTATTTTTTTTTTTAGATATTAAATCATTTATTATTTCATTAATTTCGATCTTAAATGCCCATTCACCTTTTAATCTTTTGTTTATTACAGAACCATCTGTTAAATTTTTTATTTCAATATTTGTTGGAGAGTTGATTAAAAACGGTGGGGGTAATTTTAATATCAGATATTCGCTATCAAATATAAATTTTAATTCTTGATGCCAATCGTTTGAGTTACTGAATTTATTTATAAAAAAAATTTTAACATTTTTTGAATTTTTAAATAAAAATGTTCCTTCACCATCAGAAGTAATTTCTTTAAAAATTAATTTAATTTCACCCAATAAATACCTTATGAGATTGATATCGTGGCAATGAGCATTTAAAAATTTATGATATAGAGATTTTTTTTTTAAATTTTTATTATTTAATCGAAAATAGTTTATAGGATTAAAATACGAGTCCCCATTAAAATTTTCTATAATTAAATTTTCTATTTTTTTATTTTTTAAGTATTTTTTTACATAATTTATTGCCCTATCAAATCTTCTCATATATCCCACAAAATATCTTGCATTTTTCTTTTTACTTAATTTGATTAGGGTAATTGCTTGGTTTGAGCTCATTGCCATAGGTTTCTCAGTAAAAAGATTTAAACCATTATTCAATATTAATTTTGAGCATTTAAAAGTTTCTTCTCTGTTTACAGAAAGAATTACTAAATCTATTTTTTTTTCTTTATTTATTAGATCTATTATGTTCGAGTAAGTTTTTTGAATATTATATTTTTTTGCAACTAGATTTAGGGATTTTTTATTTTTATCACAAAGAGCAACAATCTCTACTTTCTTATTATAAGATAAATTTGGAATGTGTGAAACTTGTGAAACAAATCCCGTACCGATAACTGCTACTTTTAATTTTTTCATATAGATAAAAATTTTTTGTAATTTTTATATTCTATTTCCTTTACTTCAGGAAACACAGTTATAAATTTTCCTCCTTTTTTCAAATAATTTATATTAGATTTAATTATTTTTTTTGTGTGTAGATAAGCAGTAATTATACATATTGTTGGCATTTTGTTTAATAAATCATCTGAATTATAAACTTTTGAATTATTTAAACATGAAAATTTTTGAACCTTCATAGGATGATTGTCAAAAATATATGATATTTTGTTTTCAAAATTAAAATTTGAGGCATATGTGGAACCGCTTCTTGCCGCTCCATAAGCTGCAAAAATTTTATTTTTGTGTTTTTTTAAAATTTGATTTGTTTTTATTTTATTTTTTCTAATGTATTTACCTAATTCTAAAAGCTTTATAGGAGAATTAATTTTATTTTGGATTTCAAAATTTTTTAATTTGAGAAATCTTTTAGTTTTAGGTGTTTGATTTTTGTTATGCGTAACAAATCCAATTATAGAACCTTTCTGAATATTAACTTCTATAGCATCATAAAAATTCATTTGATTTATTCTAAAAAAATAATCTAAAGAATTTAAAGTATAATGCATTATGTGTTCGTGAAAAAATGTACCAAGTATCTTCTTCTGATAAACCCTTCCTAGATATTGCACCTCAAAACAAAATATACCATTGTTATCTAAAAGTTTTTTAACACCCTTAATCATACTTTGCATTGAGTCACTGTGAGCAAAAACATTGAAAGCTAATATTAATTTAAACTTTTTATTTAAAATTTTTGAGTTACTGAAGTTAAATTTTTTAACAATAGTATTAATTCCATAATTTTTTTTTGCTAAGTTAGCTACATTTTTTGCTGGGTCGAAACCTAACACTTTACACTTTGATTTAAAAAATTTTAGTAGTGAGCCATCATTACTTCCAATTTCTAATACGTAATCTTTTTTTTTTAAAATATTTTTCTTTTTTATTATCGATGAAAACCATTTAAAATGTTCAATTATGCTTTTTGTTTGACCAGATATGTAAGTATAGTTATTCCAAAGTTTAGTAAAATTAATTTTTTCACGAATTTGAACAGCGCAACAACTTTTGCAAAATACAAGTGTTTGAGGAATTTTTTTTTCTTTTTTTGCTTGATTTAAAGATTTAAAATATTTTTCTCCATAATATATAGAGCTAAGTTTTAAAGCCTTAAAAATTTTATTTGAGTTGCAAAGTCTGCAAGAAGAAATATAGTGAATTTTTTTCATAAATAATTTTTTCTAAACTAAAACTTGATCTATTTAAACAAAATTAAATTAAATGCCTAAATCTAATAAAAATAAAATACTTGTGATTGGTAGCAACTCCTTTTCTGGTTCAAATTTTATTAAGTTGCTTCTTAAAAAAGGTCATTCAGTTATAGGAATAAGCAGATCACAAGAAATAGAAAGTTTTTTTTTATCATATAAAAAAATAGTAAAAAAAAAAAATTTTAAATTTTATAAAATAGATTTAAATAATGATTTTAAAAAACTTATTCAAATTATAAAAAAAGAAAAAATTTCTTTTATTGCAAATTTTGCTGCTCAGGGAATGGTTAACGAAAGTTGGAAATATCCTTTAGATTGGTACTATACTAATGTTATTTCTCAAATTAGATTAATTGAAGAATTAAAAAACTTAAACTTTTTAAAAAAATATATGCATGTTACTACGCCAGAAGTTTATGGATCAGTAAATAAGATAAAAAATGATTGGTCTTTTAAGCCTTCCACTCCTTATGCAATTTCAAGAGCGACAACTGATTTTCATCTCAATGCTTTATTTGCAACAGCAAAATTTCCTGTAGTTTTTACAAGAGCTGCAAATGTGTATGGTCCTGGGCAACAACTTTATAGAATTATACCTAAAACTTTATTGTACATGAAGTATAAAAAAAAAATTGTAATTGATGGAGGAGGAATTTCAAAGAGATCTTTTGTTTTTATAGATGATGTAGTCGAGGCATACTATAATGTTTTGTTTAAAGGTAAGATAGGAAGAACTTATTTTGTTTCATCCAACAAAATGATATCAATTAAAGAATTAGTTAAGAAGATTTGCTCAATCAGGTCAATTTCTTTTAGAGATGCTGCTATAGTTTCAAAAAAAGATAGAATAGGCAAAGATGGAATATATAGACTAAATTATAAAAATTGTTTTAGAGAATTTAAATGGAAACCTAAAACTTCGTTAGAAAAAGGTATAAATTTGACTAATGAATGGATAGAGCTAAATATAAAAAAAATTAAATTATCAAATATTAGTTATAAACATAAAAAATAAATGAAAATTTTAATTACAGGTGCGTGTGGCTATGTTGGAACAGAGCTTACAAATGAATTGCTCAATAAAAAAAAGATAATAGCTTTAGATACAATGTGGTTTGGAAATTATCTAAAAAATCATAAGAACTTAAAAATAGTTAAGTCTGACGTTAGAAATTTTGATCATAAAATATTAAAAAAAGTTGATGTTGTGGTACATTTAGCAAATATTGCAAATGATCCATCAGCGGAATTAAATAAAGAATTATCTTGGGATGTTAATGTACTTGGAACATTAAGATTAATTGAGCTATCAATAAAATATAAAGTAAAAAAATTCATTTATGCAAGCTCAGGAAGTGTTTATGGGATAAGTAAAAAAAAAAAAGTTACAGAAGATACTGAACTTTTGCCAATATCACTTTATAATAAAACAAAAATGGTCGCTGAAAAAATTTTATTAAATTATCAAAATAGAATAAAGTTGTTTATTGTTCGCCCTGCCACAGTATGTGGAATTTCAAAGCGGATGAGATTTGATACTGTAGTTAATGATCTAACTCAACAATCTTTTAAGACCAAGCTAACTGTTTTTGGTGGAAAGCAGATTAGACCAAATTTACATATTAAAGATATGATAAATATTTATAAGTTTATGATTAATAAAAATATAAAACCTGGTATTTATAATGCTGGTTTTGAAAATCTTTCTATAATAGATATTGCAAAAAAAATTAAAGTAAAAAATAACTGTACGGTTAAAGTTTTAAAAGATAAAAAAGATCCAAGATCTTATAGACAGGATTCAACAAAATTACTAAAGACAGGTTATAAGCAGGGTTATTTTGTATCAGATGCTATTGATGAAATATATTTAGGTTTAAAAAATAAAAAAATTAAAGTTAAAAAAAGTAATTTTACAGTCAAATGGATGAAAAAATTAGGATTTTAATTATATGTATAATTTTATAAATTCTTCAAAAAATTGTAAATTAATTAGAAAAAAAATTTTAAATTTATCAAGATTAGTAAATGCACTTCATATTGGTGGTTCTTTTTCCTCTGTAGAGATTTTAGAAGTTATATATTCATATTTTTTAGGTAAAAAAGACACTTTTATTTTATCAAAAGGACATTCTGGTATTCTTCAATATGTGGTTCTTAATATGAAAGGAATTATCTCAGATTTTGATTTAAAAAATTATTGTAAAAAAAATGGTAAATTAGGAGTTCATCCTGATTATGGAAATCCTGGTATAGAGGCTTCAACTGGTTCCTTGGGTCATGGCCTAGGTATTGCAACAGGGATAGCTCTGTCAGAAAAAAATACTAAAAAAAAGGTATTTGTTGTTATTAGTGATGGTGAACTTCATGAAGGATCGTTATGGGAGAGTATACTATTTATTTCGTCAAATAATTTAAATAATATTGTATTGGTTGTGGATAACAATAATCTTCAAAGCTCTACTTGGACAACAGATACTCATCCAAGTATTTATCCTATTGATAAAAAATTTAAAAGTTTTGGCTGGGATACAAAAATTTGCAATGGTCACGACACTAAAAAAATTTACGATTCAATTTCAAAAAGAGATAAGAGTAAACCTCTTGCACTTATAGCAGAGACAAAAAAAGGTTATCCAGTAAGCTTTATGACAAATAATCCGATTTGGCATTATAGATCACCAAATAAAGAGGAATATGAATTAGCCATAAAAGAAGTAGACAGTTATGCGTAATAGTTTTGCAGATACATTAGCAAGTATTTCAAAAAAAAATAAAAAAATATATATTGTTGTTGCTGATATTTCTCCAGCAAATGGCCTAAATAAGTTTATAAAAAAAAATCCAGATAAATTTATCAATGTAGGTGTTTCTGAACAATTAATGATTGGCATATGTGCAGGACTAGCAATGAGAGGAAAAAGACCATTTGCGTATACGATATCAACTTTTTCATTATATAGACCATTTGAAATGATAAGGAATGATATATGTTACCAAAATTTACCTGTTACTATTGTTGGCATGGGTTCAGGAACAGTTTATGCAAATCTTGGAGCAACTCATTTAAGTCAAGAAGATATATCAATTTCTAGATCGCTACCAAATATGCAAGTTATTTGCCCTTGTGATCCATTAGAAGTATCATTCGCTTTAGATTTTTGTGCAAATAAATCCAAAAAACCAACATATTTGAGAATTGGTAAAGCAGGTGAAAAAAATTTTACTAATTTTAAAACTGAAAGATGGCAGTTTGGTAAAATTAGAAAAATTCAAAATGGTTCAGAAATAGCAATTATATCGACTGGTTCAATTATTAATTTATCATTTGAAATTTCAAAAAAACTCATAAAGGATAAATTAAAACCATCAATTTATAACGCTCATACATTAAAACCGTTTGATGATTTAAGGATTAAAAAAATTTTTAAAAAATATAAAAAAATAATTATTTTGGAGGACCACTCTCAAATAGGGGGTTTATCTAACATAATAAAGGTTTTGGCATATGAATTTAGATATAACGGTAAAATAAATAGTTTTAGTTTAAAGGATCAATTTATCAAATGTTATAGTAAGCAATCTGATTTATTAGACAAACATGGTATATCTGTTAATAAAATCTTAAAAAAAATAAAAAATAAATAATGAATATCGATTTTTTGAGCTCTCTACATAAATCTACTAAAAGAGATTATCTTGCCAGAGTTAATGATAGAACATATCCAAAACATAAAGCTGCAAAACTAGCAAAAAAATGGAGCTTTGATTATTGGGACGGCAGCAGAAAAATTAATTATGGAGGCTATAAATATATACCTGGAAGATGGAATAAAGTTATTAAAAAAATGAAAAAAATTTATAAATTAAAAGAAAACGTTAAAATACTAGATATTGGCTGTGGTAAAGGTTTTTTTCTTAAAGATTTTAAAATTTTATTCCCAAAAAGTGAAGTGCATGGTTTAGACATCTCTAGATATGCAATTAACAAAGCACCAAAAGATATAAGAGGAAAACTAGTTACTGGTACGGCGACCAAATTACCATGGAGAAAAAACTATTTTGATTTAGTGGTTTCTTTCAATACATTTCACAATTTATATAATTACGATTTATTTAAAGCTTTAAAGGAAATAGAGAGAGTTGGAAAAAAAAATAAATATATTTGTGTAGAGTCATATAAAAATGAATTACAAAAACAGAACTTACTTTATTGGCAAGTAACATGTGAAACATTTTATACACCTGAAGAATGGAAATGGTTTTTTAAATTAACTAACTATAAAGGTGATCATTCATTTATATATTTTGATTAAATTATGAAAAAAAATAAATTTAAAGAATATGCCTATAAAGACTTAAATAATTACTTTGAAAAGAAAGATCAGATATTAATGGGTTCCATGTACAGTTATACATGGGAGAATGATCCAAAACATGTAGTATTTACAACATCAAGATATAAGTTTGTGGGAAAGATGTTGCAGGGTAAAAATAAAGTTTTAGAAATAGGTTGTGCAGATGCTTGGCCTTCGAGGATTGTCAAGCAATTTGTGAATAATCTTACTGTAAGTGATCATGATGAAAATTTTATTAAATTAGCAAAAAATACAACTTCAAAAAATTTTAAAATGAATTATTTAGTTCATGATATACTCTCAGGACCAATCAAAGGTAAAAAATTTGATGCAATTTTTTCATTAGATGTCCTTGAGCATATAAATAAAAATAAAGAAAATAGATTTTTAAAAAATATTTTAAAAAATTTACATAAAAATGGAACCTTTTTAGTAGGTATACCAAGTATCGAGTCTCAAAAGCATTCAAAATCTATGAAAGAAAAAGGACATGTTAATTGTAAAACTGGTGATGATTTCAAAAAATTATTAAGTAAGTTTTTTTATAATGTATACCTATTCTCAATGAATGACGAAATTATACATACTGGATTTTCTAAAATGGCAAATTATTTAATTTGTATTTGTAACTGTAAAAAATAAATGAAAAAATATTTTAAGGCAGCTGTACTTCAAAAGTTAAATAAAGAACTTTTTATTGATAAAATTTCTTTTCCTGAAAATTTAAGCTATGGTCAAGTATTAGTAAAAATAAAATATTCAGGAATTTGTGGTTCACAAATAGGTGAGATTCAAGGAGTCAAAGGTCCTGATAATTATCTCCCCCATTTGCTAGGCCATGAGGCTTCAGGATTTGTAGTTGATTGTGGCGAAGGAGTAAAAAAGGTTAAAAAAAATGATAAAGTAATAATCCATTGGATGAAAACGGAGGGAGTTGAGTGTGAAACTCCAAAATTTACGAATATTAATGGAAAGAAAATAAATTCTGGAAACGCAGTAACATTTTCAGAATATGCAATAATTTCAGAAAATAGAATTACTAAAATATTAAATGGAATATCGCTTCTGGATGCCTGTCTTTTTGGATGCACAATTCCTACATCATTTGGTATGCTAAATAACGAAGCTAGAATTAAAATAGGTGAAAAAGTATTAATCTTTGGAGCAGGATCTATAGGTCAAGCATCTGCCTTTACTTCTGAAATATTAGGAGCGAGCTCTATTCTAGTAATTGATAAAAATAAAAAAAAATTTTCAGCATTAAAAAAATCTAATATAGTAAAATGTTTACTGTATGCAAATAATGAGAATTTTTTTAATAAATTGAAAAAATTTAATACTGACTTAATTGTTGAAACAACAGGTTCAACTGAAGTAATTAAAACATCCTATGAATTAATAAAAGGTCATGGAAGGTTGCTACTAGTTGGGGTGCCAAACTTTAAAAAAGAGATTAAGATCAACACACTACCACTTCATTTTAATACCAAAATATTCGGCACATCTGGAAAAAGTGTAAATACAGATAAATTGTTTTACAATTATCAGAGATTTATAATAAAAAATAAAATAAATTTAAAAAAATTATTTGTTGAAAAGCTAATTCAGCTAAAAGATATCAACAAATTCATAAATAAAATTAAAAAAGGCGATACGTCAAAAAAAATAATTATAGATTTTGGTTAATAAGGTAATTAATTTTTCTTTTAATATAATTCTCTAAAATATTTTTATTATATCTGTTTTGAGAATTAATTATAAATTGATAATTGAATTTTTCATCATCAACATTTATATAATTATATCTATTGAATTTTGTTTTATCAATAATCAAATCAGCAATTTTTTTTCTTGAAATAAAACCTTTAGATATATGATGAATACCATTAATTTTTTTTTTAATTAAATTAAATAATAATTTTATAAAATCATCTAGAATAATTAAGTTAGTTCTTGCTTTTGGATATATATTGCATTTATTTGATTGAAGTTGATAAAAAAGTTTTTTAATAATACAATTATTTTCTAAAGAGCTTACCCAACCCGTTCTAACTATCAAGTATTTTTTGCTATTTTCAACTATGTATTTCTCTAATCGAGCTTTTAAATTGCCGTAGTATGTTTGTGGTGATGGTTTACTTTTTTCATTATACAATCTTAAGTTATTTGAACCAAAAACTGCAGCTGAAGAAAAAAAAACAAAATATTGATCTTTTTTAATAAAAGTATCAATAATTTTTTTTGTATATTTATAATTAATTAAAAAGGTTTTTTTTTTGTTTTTATTTGCTTTTCCTTGATCAGAAATACCAAAAGATAAAATTCCTATATCATCTTTCTTAAATTTAATTTGTTTTTCTAAACGTAAAAAATAATTATATCTTTTTACTTCTTTATTTTTTTTTCTTGAAAATAGTATATTTTGAATTTTTTTTACTTTGCAATATTTGCTTAATTTGTAACCAATAGTCCCAGATCCAAAGATTAAAAACCTCATTACAGATTAAAATTTTAATACACTCTGAACAAATTTACTTATTTTAACTCCACTAATTGTAGAACTATTCCCAAAAAATTGTCCATATAAACCAGCATATATATTGGAAAGAAAAGAAATATTTTCTATCTTGATTTTAGCATTTAATAAAACTGTAGAAAAAGCAAAATAAGCATCTCCGCAGCCAGTTGTATCAACCACTTTATCAATTAAGCTTTCAGAGAAATTAGTCCTATTATTTGAAAATATAGCGCTTCCACTTTTACCCATTGTAAATGCAAAAATTTTCTTTTTATTTTTTTTTGCATAATTTGATACGTCTTTAATTTTTACATTTGGAATATTTAATCCTAAACTCCATTCTTTTTCATCTAGAGATAAATATTTATAATTTTGGTATTTTTTAAATAAGTTAAATCCATAATTTAGTGAATTGGTCTGGACGTTAATAAATTTATTACATTTTTTTGAATTGATTATTTTTACTATTTTATCATTAAAAAGATCAATTCCATAATCACAGATAATCAAATTTTTTGATTTAATATTTTTTATTGAATTAATCATTAAATTTTTATTTTTTTTATTAATTTTGTTTTCTTTGAAAGAGGTTGTTTGAAAAAGTTTTTCAAATCTATTTGCTCCGAGGTATCTGTTTTTAGTTTGTATTTTAAGTTGTCTAGATAAGTTATTTAATTTAATATTTTTATATCTTTTAATCTCTTTTTGAAGATATCTTTGATTTCCATATGTATAAAAGTTCACTTTTTTATAAAAAGATGCCAAAGTTTTGGCAACAGCCAAGGCACCTCCAGCTATTTTTTTGTTATTTTTTTCTAATAACGATATTGCAGGATCTTTAGAGGTAACACCAACTGGAGTGACAAAAAAATAATTATCTATTATTGTTTCACCAATAACTGTTACCTCTTGGTTTTTCGAACTGTTAATTGATTTTCTTAAATCTTCAAAAGCATTCATTTTTTTATATTTTTTAAGTAAATTTCTTTGCCTATTAGTCCAATTTTCAATTTTGTTATTGATTATTTTTGTTGAGCTTAAATTTTTAGTTGATGTCAGTAATAATTTTCCACCAACTTTTTTAACAGCATTTTTTTCATTTAAAATTTCTCCCGTTATATCAATTTCTCTATAGTCACTTCCTTTAAAATAAAGATTTGGTTTTATTTTTAAAATATTTTTAACTGCTGTTTTTTCATTAGAAGGAATAACAAAATCTATATCTGTTAAATTTGTAAGTAAATCCATCCTATTTTTCATATTATTTATTGGTTGATTTGGTCCTTTATCAATAAATTTATTTTCAGTTACACTGACAATTAAAATATCACAATTTTTTTTTGCTTCTTTAAAATGATCAATGTGACCTTTATGTAAAATATCAAATACTCCATGGCAAAGACCCACCTTCAATTTTTTAATTCTTGTTTTAATTTTAGTAAAATTTTTTTCTGATAAGATTTTATTCATATTTAATTTTTAAACTGACATTTAATATGTAATACTAATAAAATAAACAATAAATTAATATCATTAATTCATGTTATTAGACAAAAAAAAAATTGGTTTTATAATTAGCAACCCAAAAGATATTGATTTTTTTTTGGGAATTATATTAAAACTAGATATCAATAAATTTGATATAATTTATAATGATTTTAGATCTGTTTGGACTTCAAAATTTTTAAAAGATTATAAAAAAAAATATAAAAATTTCACTTTCAAAAGTCTTTCAAACGCTTATTTTTTTTCATTAAAATATAAGGCAATACTTAGCACCGGTGATACTCCATATTTAAATTTTCTAAATTTATTATTTATTAAAATAAATATGTCAAAATTTTACAGAATATTTGATATTTTATATTATAAATTAGATTTTCAATTTAGGAAGTTTTTAAAAATAAAAAAGAAAGTGAGAAAAAACTTTAAATTAATTGATTACAAGTTGTCAAAAACAAGATTTTTGTTTCCAAGGGGATATGATCTTAAAAGTAATCATCCTGGTATTGCAAGATTACAAACATTTAATTTTTTTTTATGTCATGGACCAGTTCATGAACAAATTATCTCAAATCAAACGTCAAAAAAAATATATAATATTGGTTATCCTAGATACGATTTTTTAATAGATAAAAATTATAAATTAGACGATTTAAAAGATGAGTTTAATATTAAAAACAATAAAAAAACTATATTTTGGTTACCTGCTTACAGATCAAATAAAGTAAAGAACCCGAGCTTACCAAAAGAGATGCAAGATAGAGATTATGGTTTAAATTTTTGGTTAAATAAAGTGGAGGAAATTTCTAGTAAATACAATATAATAGTGAGGCCACATCCTGATAGAGGTGAAAAACAATCTAAGCTAGAAGAAAAATTGAAAAATTTGGGATTGTATGTTGATCTAAATACAACTAGATCTTTGGCCAGCATTTATAAAGTTGTTGACTATATTTTTTGTGAAATTTCAGGACCATTTTTTAGTGCAATTTATAACCAAAATAAAATTTTAGTTTTAGATCATGCATTAAGAAAAGATTTACATCCAAAAATGTCTAATATATTAGATAAGTATAGTAATTATTATAAAGTTGATAAATTTCTTCTTGATACAAAAAAAGTATCTTTAAGTTATTATTTAGAGGATGAAAAATTCTGGGATTCTCAAAAAATTAAAACTAATAATTTATTTAATGAGTTGTATAAAAAAGATTCTAAATATAATTTAAATGATTTTTTAAAAATTAATTAATCTTAAATTTATTATCGATAAACTTTTTTATTTGATTGAACTTGTCATTTTTTAAAATAATTACATTATTATTAAATTTTGAATAATTAGGAAAATTTTTATCTAAAATATTTCCATTTAAAAAATTATTATACGCAGTTTCATTTTCTTTTGGATCAGTTTTCCATCTAGATAAATTACTTTTAGTGAAAAGACCAAGTGGAAAATAGCCACTATCAGGAAAAAAATTATGTTTAGCCACCTTATATATTGCAGCTCTTAAGTTAATATTTTGAGTAGCCTCAGGAAATAATGTAAATTTATTTAATTTATCTTTTTTTTTATATGTTTTTTCAAAATCTCTTATGATAATAGGCTGATAACCTTTATTTTTTAAATACTTACAAGTTAAAAACCAGCTTTCTAGATCAGAATTTCTATAATTTAAATAGGATGACTCTCTTAAGCTAATAGTAATAATTTCTTTATTACCAAGCTCTTTTTTTAAATTATTCACTTTTGACAAATAATATTTAAGTATATTTATTCCAATAAAATTTTTTATTTTTTTATTTTTTTCAAGATTTTTCATACTGCCTTGGTTTGTTAGGTTAAAATAGTCTCCAAATAAATTAAAATTGTGTGGAAAGATATAATTATAAAATACTAATTTAAAAAATATCAAATATCTATTATTCACTAGTTCAATATTTTTAACATCTTTATAAAAGGATAAAGTATTAAAAATTATATTGTTTAACCTCAAATATCCAAATTCATTTGAAAATTTTTTTTCTTTTTTCATCTGTGTTTTTTTAAAAATTGAACTTCGAGGAGTTCTTGAAGGAATTATTAAAATTTTTATATGATTAATTTTTCTTTCTTTTGCATATTGTAATGCATTTTCCATAAATATGAAGTAATCATAGCCGATACCATTACAATCAAGGTCATAAATAATGAGTAATTTCTTTTTAAATAAAAAGATTTTGAATATAGACATAAAAACCTTAAATAGGTTAAAAAAAGCTCTTTTTAATTTTATCAATTTTATACTTAGTAGGAATTAATTTTTTATAAATTTACCATCAAAGTAATAAAATTAAAATGTATAAATTAACAAAACAATATATTCATAAATTTTCATTTTGATAATTTTATTAAAAAAAGTGTTTATTGTAGTACTAGTATTAATTATTTGTTAACAAAATTTACCTTTATGTAAGTGCATGAACTATTTATATTGTAAATTTTATTTAAGTTTGTTTTAAACTTCATATTAATGAAGATTATTATTACAATAGTTGACATTAAGATAGATTCATGAGGGACTATTAATATGATAATTCAATTTTTTTAACATGGTATTAGTAAAACTTATATTTAAAGCAGTTAAAAGGTATGGATTTCTTAATTCACTGAAGGTTTTTTACTTAAATATATGCAGAAAAAAACAATTTTTTTTAAATTTATCTTTTATAGAGTTAAATTCTCTAACTTTAATTGATTTTATTCCAAAGTTGTTCTCTCCAGTTTTTACAATAAATAATAATAAAATTATTAGGACAGTTTTATCTTTTAGGGCTAATGTTATCAGCGAAGATCCATTTGTTAATTTAGTAGAAGAAATAAATCAAAAAAATATTAATGATTTTAGATTTAGTTCAATAAAAAATTTTTATGAAGAATATAAAATAGATACAATTTATGAACTATACCCTCTTACCAAGCAAGTAAGAAATTCTAAAATATTTTCTTTAAAAGCAAAATATATTAATTATATTTTACCCTGGGATGAGATTTTTTATAAAAAAAAACTTAAAGAAATTCTTTCTGAAGTTGATCAACAAAAAAATATTTTAAGAAAATCCGAAGAATACAATTTTTCATTTAATAAAAAAATATTTTATGGAAATCAAAATTTTGGCCCAGTAAATGAAGAAATGGGAAAAATTGAATTTAAACGGTATAAAAGTGTCTTAGATTCAATTAAAAAATTTGGATATAAGCCAGATTTTAAGAATAACCCACATGTTTCAGGCCATATATTAAAAAAAGGAAATCAATGGATTGTACTAATTGCAGACGGTGTGCATCGTGCAACAGTTCTTCTTGCATTGGGTTATAAAAAATTACCTGTTTCATTTAAAGTACTTCCAAAAGTTATTAAAACCCAAGATGTTTCTTCTTGGCCAGCTGTAGCTAGGGGTATTTATTCTGAAGAAGAAGCTTTAATAATATTTGATTCAATTTTTTATGGTAATAACTTTTTAAAAATAAACTATGAAAAAAAAAACTATTTGTAACTTGGTCAAAATTTATGATTTTTATTTTTTAAATTAATATTATTTATAGTTTATTTTTTTAATTTCGTTCAATTTATCAAATTGAATCCACTTTTTAATTTTTTTTTTATTTTTAACTATTATCCACTTGTTTTTTTTAAAAATTTTTTTTCCAATTTTATCTAAGCAAGAAGTTTTAATAGACTCAATTTTAATTGATTTATTTTTAGCTTTTTTAAATGATTTTGCATTTTGGATGTATTTGATAAATGGATAATAGTCATATTTTAATTCTACTTGATTAGGAGAACAATATTTTATTTCAGAACAATTACCAATAATTCTATTATTTTTAATTATTTTTGCAGAAAATTTTTTATGATATCTCCAAGGAACTTTAAAGTTTTCTTCAAATTTATGCAAATATGAACAACCCTTATTCCAAGGTAGACCTAAATTGCATATTCTTGCGTCATTCTTAGAAAAAAATTCAAGTAGGCTATTTTCTCCCCATGATGAAGTAAATTTTTCTTTTTTTAATTTTGAAGTATCGCCAAAAGCAAGATAACTATGGATCGGTTGTTTTGTTCTAAAATAGCCTTTCTTTAATGCCGCTTTAGATAGTACTCCATTTTCTCTGTCTAATGAGTTTTTTATATCAAAAATTTTATTTTTTCTAAATTCTTTTCCAGAAAAAGACGGCAATAATAACAATTTATCTTTACCTATTTTATCTTCAAAAAATCCTAATATTTTATATGGTATTTGAGAAACATTATTAATTTTAAATTCAAGTTTATCTACGAAAGTCCATAAACCGCTATATAAAACTATAACTTTATCATCTTGACCAATTACTGAACCTATTAAGTCTTTGAATTTTTCTTCATCAATCATTTAATTAATCAGATCCACCGTCAATCTTGATTGATGAGCCATTAATATAATCTGACTTAATTAATAATTCTAGAGCGCTAACAATATTTTTTATATTACCTGTTGTCTTGGTTGGAACTTTATTCACTAATTCTTTTTTAATTTTTTTGTCTAATTTTTTAAATAATCCAAAATTAAAATTTCCTAATTTGAGAGTATTAAAAAAAATATTAAAAACACCATACTCTTTAGACATTACCTTCATCATTGCTTCGTTAGCTTTTTTACTAGCTGAATAAAGAAGAGTTCCTTTGTCACCTTTTAATCCTCCTACGGATGAAATATTAATGATTCTTCCCCATCTATTTTTTATCATTTGTGGAAGAAGATTTTGAATTATTTTTAAAAATGCAAAGGTATTAACTTTGATGGTTTTATTAAATTCTTTCTCATTTATATGATATGAAATTTTATCAACTTTTATAGCTGCAAAATTAACAAGAACTATATTAGAATTACTTTTTATTAATTTTTTAAATTTTGTATCAAGCTCACGTAAATCAGAATTAAAGTCAAGTTTAACTTTAGTGATATTTAAATTGTTTGTGATTTTTCCTTTATTATAAAATGCAATAATTCTAAATTTTTTATTAAGTTTTTTAATTAATTCTCTACCAATACCACTGCTTGCACCAAGAATAATTAATACCTTTTTTTTTACCATTTTATTTTAGCAACACCCCAAGATAATCCTACGCCAAAACCACAAGCGATAATTGTATCACCTTTTTTAATTTTTTTTTTATTCATCAAATCTTTTATTAATAATGGTATAGAAGAAGATATTGTATTTCCATAATTTTGAAAATTATTAATTATTTGTTTTTTTTGTAAAGAGAGTCTGTAAGCTATTTTATTACAAACAAATTTACTTGCTTGATGAAAAAGAAAATATTTGATTTTTTTTTTATTAATCTTATTTTTTTTTAAAAAATTAATTATAAAATTAGGTATTTCATTCAAAGTAAAAATTGCAATTTTAGGACCATTCATGAACATTTCTTTTGAGTTACTTGATAAATATAAATCTTTATAGCCTTTTCCATCAACACCAAATGAAAATAGTGTTTTATTTTGATTTGCATTTAATTTTATTAAAGAACAGGTTGAAGCGTCTGAAAATATTGGTTTACAACTTTTATTTTTTTTTCCAATAAATTTTGTATAAGTGTCAGAACATATAATTAATCCTTGTTTCATATTTTTTTTATCATATAGAGAATTTGCTATTTTAAGAGCATAAATAAATCCAGAGCACCCTAAATTTATATCTATTGCAAATATATCATTTTTTAAACCTAAAGCATTTTGTAAAATACAAGAAACAGATGGAAACTTATAAGGAGATGTTTGAGACACAAAAATAAGAAAATCAATTTTTTTTTTATTTTTTCTATTTATAATTTTTTTTGCTGATCTTATAGATAAAGAAATCACATCTTCATTTTTTGATGAAATATATCTTTTGTTAATACCTGTAGTTTTTAAGATATTATCACCATCCCATCCATCTGATTTTTTAAACTCACTTATCGTGTGAAAATTTTTTGGAAAATAGGAATTAACACTTATTATTTTAACACCCATTTTAATCTTTGGTTAATGATAAAATTTTTTTTAAACTTGTTATCTGGGATAAATTTTTTATTTTTTTAAATTTGTTATTTTTAATTTTCTCTATTTGAGTAATAATTTCTAAGTGTTTTAATGAATCCCATTCATCAAATTTTGAAAATTCGTTTTTTTTAATTAAAATTTTTGGAGTAACATTTAAAATTTTTGCAATTTGATTTATTAACTTCTCAGTGTTTGTATTTTTACTTTTATTAGTTTTATTTTTTGGCACAATAAATATCTGTTTTAAATGTTAATAATCCCATTATGTTATTAAAGTCAATAGTACCTCTTTTTTTTAAATTATTTAAGAGTTTTTTATTTTTACTGAGTTCCTTAGGCATTGGCCAAACTTGAGAATTAATTATTTTACAATTTTTGAAATTTTTTTTTAAATTATACAAGATTTTTTTTTGATTTGATAATGATATAATAGGAAAGATTAACATTCCACTCTTATATAAATTATTTTTTGCATTCTTTATTAATTGGATCACATGATTTGTACCATCGTATCCAGAATTATTTTCACAACTCTTATACCAAGATGATCTAACAGATATATCTTCAGCAATTGCAGCAATGTCCGAAATTATAAAATGAAATTTATCGTTTTTCCATGGTTTTAAATTATCCCCGCATTTTATTTCTGAATTAATATTAAATTTTTTACAATTATATAAAGTATTTTTGCAGGCTAATTCAGAAATATCTGAAAAATAAATCTTAGATTTAATATTTAATTTTTTAGCGATATTAATTCCCACTATACCAGATCCACAACCAATATCTAAAATTTTTTTATTTTTATTTTTGATTTTTTTTAAAGATGTTTCTATTAATATTTTAGAAGTTCCCGTTGGGTAAAATACTTTTTTATTGATCTTTATTTTTTTTTTACCAAGTTTTAATATTTTATTTATCACTATATTTTTATTAAATTATTTTTTAGTAAAATCTTTAATAATCTATCAGTTTTTGTTTTAGAGAATTTATTTATTAATGATATTTCATTTATAGAATTTTTACCGTCACACCAAGTTAAAAAGTCTAATAAATCTTTAGAACTATTATTTTTTTCATCTTTTCCACTCAATGTATCATAAAGCTTATATTTGGTTAAAAAGGGTTCACAGGGCTTTTTTACTATAGGAAAAAAATTATTTTCAATTTCAGCAATTAACTTTTTATACATGTTAAAGCTTTCGTTAAGTCCTTTACTTGTTACGGTTTTGCCTATTTTATCCTCTGAATTGTGATACTCTTTGTATTCTCCATATTTGCTTTTCATTAATGATGAAATAGGTAAATCTACCATTGGAGAACAATATTGCCTTTCATCGCTCCCTCTGTCCTTCCAATTGTAAAATTTAAATTTTTTATTTTTTGAAAATAATTTCAGGATTATTTTATCACCGGGTGAATTAGTATACTTGCTAGGTAAGAAAGAGATTTTTTTTTTATCACCAACACATGTGAGATTAAAACCCATTAATACTTTTTTTTTTAAATTTTTATAATTTCTGTGAATATAGCATATTGAACCTATGGTCTCTGGAATAAATATAAACCTATATGAATAATAATTTTTTTTATTTTTCAAATAATTAATAATTGCTGAAGCTAATACAGGCCCAGATAGTTCATTATTTGCCATAGATGGATGACAAATATAAGTAGAAAAAAATATTTCTTTTTCACTTTTTCCTTTTATTAGATATTCACCATAGTTCATTTTTCCGTTAGAAAATTTTGAATTAATAAATACATGATAAAGACCTTCTTTCAGATTTTTTTTTTGATTTTCAGAAATACAGAATCCCCAGTCTTTTTTATAATAAGTGGTAAAATATGGAATAGCGTTTTTAAGTTTTTTAGTGGTATATAATTTTTTTTTTAAATTTTTGAGATTAATTTTCTTATTTATACTTCTACTATAGCCAACTAGATGAAGATTGTTTGATTTATAATCGCATATTTTTTTGTTATCAGGCGAAGTAATAAACGCCTCTTTTACATTCCAGGTCTGAGGTACAATCCAGTCATAACATTTTTTTCCTGTTGCAAAATTTTTTATTTTGAGTTTTTTATTATATTTTTTTAATATGCTTAAAGTTTGCATAGTTCCTTTTCCAGTTAGTGATCTATTAAGTGGCCACAATTCTTTACAAAGGTTAATCAAAGTTGGAAAACTTTTCATTTTAGATGATCTATATACTAATTTTTTT